>Ga0209810_1001454_pt1 | contig 35620 bp, 38 predicted proteins | sample Coa_R1_7_FD_187159 | JGI IMG/M metagenome (GOLD analysis project Ga0209810, IMG submission 187159) | Surface soil microbial communities from Centralia Pennsylvania, which are recovering from an underground coalmine fire - Coalmine... | ecosystem: Environmental > Terrestrial > Soil > Unclassified... | reverse complement strand
CGAAGAACGCCACCGCACGCTTCAGGAGGTCGGGCTCCTCGCGCCGCCCCCGGTTCTCCTTGCGCAGCCGCACCAGCTCCTCGTGCTCGCTGCTCGCCAGGCCCGGCTTGCGGCCGGCGTCGATCTCCGCCTGCTCCGTCCAGCGGCGTACCGAGCTCTCGGTCAAGTCGAGATCCCTCGCCACCTTCGGGATCGTCCGGTCACCCTTCTGGCAGAACTCCACCACCTCCGCTTTGGAGCTGTCCGTGAACGCCCTCCGCGCTCGCCGCTGCTGCATCGCCTGCTCCACTTGGTGAACATCCTCCCGGGGCTACGCTCCCATATCCTGGATGCCCGCCGCACCGGGGTAAACCCAGTTTTCTGTCCCCGATCGGGTCATCCCGGCCAGGTCCAGGACATGACTCTGTACGTCCGAGCTTCACCGGCCGCCTCGGGGCATTCCGTATCGCTCTGCACCATCCGAGAGTGGTGATGACCCTTCACGGCCATCGCTCCTGGCGCTACCATGACCTCATCAGCGATCTCTCCCTCCCGCTTCATCATCGACTACAAGCGCGACCGAGCGGCGGGGATGCTGCCAGAGCGACGATGCCCTCCTATGAGGACGAGTTGAGGAGGTTTGGAGCGGAGCTCAAGGCCCGGCGGGAGGCGCGCGGGTGGAGCCTGACCAAGATGGCCCTCCTCATCCAGCGCGCAGCCGAACGACGCGGCAGCTCGACGCGGACGGATGGGAACACCGTCAGCCGCTGGGAGCGTGGCCGACAGCGGGTGGACGGCTTCACCCAGGAGCTGATCAGCGAGGTCCTCGGCTGGCCACGCAGCGAGATGCGGATTCCGGAGAAACGGTTTCGCCGACGCAATGACAGGGCCGATGAGCAGATTGTACGGATGACGTTGCGGGCTGCGACGATCGGCCTCAGAGTTCAGGCCCCCAAATCGATGACCGCCGATCCCACCATGGCCACGATCGAGGCCTTTCGCATCGCCGATCGTCGAATTGGCGGCGGGCATCTGTATGCGGCGGTCGCCTCCTACCTGACCTACGAGATCGGTCCGCGCCTCCTGGCGGGCGGCCCGAATGAGTTCGCGGTGGCGGCATCGCTGACCGAGATGGCAGGGTGGATGGCACACGACGCAGGCCGCCAGAGTGTGGCCGCCACACACTTCGAGCAGGCCGGCCATCTCGCACGGGCGGGTGATGTCGAGGACTTGGCTGGCGACATCGACGCTGCCCAGGCCCACCTCGCACTGTACCTTGGCAAACCGGCGGACGCGCTTGCCATCGCCGAGAGGGGTCGGCAGCATGCTTCTAGAGCTCCCAGGCACTCGGGCCTTGTCGCGCGGCTCCTTGCGATGGAGGCCTGCGCCGCCGCAGCGCTCGGACGCAAGGTTGAGGCAGTGAGGCTCCTTCACCGTTCCGAATCTGAGTTGGGCCGAGCTGAGGATGACCCATCCCCACTCGTCAGTCCCTACGATGAGGCGTCGCTCGCGAGCGAGATGGCCAGATGTCTGTACCTATTGGGTGACCACGTGGCGGCACGACAGGCCGCCGAGCATGTCCTCGCGCTCCGTCCGAGCGATCGCACGCGGAGCCGGGCATTCGCACAGCTCTCCCTTGCCTTGATCGCAATGGCTGGGCCCCAGCCAGACGTTGTCGAGGCTAGCACCATCGGTATAGAGGTCCTTGGTGCGAGCATGGCCCTGGCATCGGTGCGTGTCCTGCATCAGCTCGACGAGCTGCACCGGCTCCTGACGCCGCACCGAGCCGTGCACGAGGTCGCGGACTTCCTTCAGCGGCTGGAGGCGACGCTGCCCCGGATGAAGATCACATACCAACTGCTCGCCCGCGGAGAATTAGCAACATGAGTGCGCCGCTATACGAGCGCGATCCCGAAGCCTGGAACAAGTACCTCGCCGAGGGCAACGCCAAGCAAGCACGGAAGCGGGTGGCGGTAGACGCCCTGCTACGGGATCACGACGCTCGGGTCCTCGTCGTAAAGCCGAACTACAAGCCTGGCTGGGACCTCCCCGGAGGTATGGTCGAGGCGAACGAGGCACCGGTCGACGCGCTGCGGCGCGAACTGGCCGAGGAACTCGACCTGCACGTCCTCAGCTTCCGTCTCCTCTGTATCGATTGGGTGCCTCCCCACGGGCCCTGGGACGATCAGCTGGCGCTCATCTTCGACGGTGGAGTGGTCACGACGGAGATCCGGATCTCGGCTTCTGACCGTGAGCTGGCTGAGGTCCGCTTCGTCGACTCGAGTGAGCTGAGGTCGTTGCTGCGTCCGCGGCTCTGGCGGCGGACGGAGATTGCGCTCGACGTCCTGCAGCGCCAGGCGTGCGCTCGCTACCTGCACGATGGGGCCCCGCCAGCGGGCATCGATTTCGGGGAGGTCACGCGGTAGCGGGCCGCCTGCCCAGCGGACGGCGCGTCTTGGTACGCCGTCGGCGGTGAGGCCGGCCAGGTCCAGGCCCACGACCACGACGTCATACGGCGGGCGGGGCGAGGGCATGGTCGAGGGCCAGGACCTCCCGGTAGACGATCTCGTTGAAGCGGTGCTGACGGGTCTGGTCTCCCCGGAGCACCGGCCGATCCCCCCCGCCCGCTCCTCCAAGAAGGCGACCAGCGGCGACAGCGCCTCCAGGCCGGGGCGGGGCCGGAGCCGCTGGAGCAGGCCGGCGGCGCGCAGCGAGCAGAACGCCCCCTGGCACGGCCCCATGCCCAGGCGCAGCCCCCGCAGCAGGTCCTCCAGGTCGGCCTCGGGGGAGGACTCGAGGAAGCGTTCCAGCCTCCCCCGGGGGATCAGCTCGCACTCACAGACCAGGTCGGCGTCCCTCCCCTCCCGCTCGCGCTCGTTGGCCTCGAGACGTTTCCCCAGCCAGTAGTGGCGGCCGGGCTCGGAGCCGGGCAGGGGCTCGGTGGCCGTCCGGCAGGGGGCCTCCACCCCAGCTTCCGGCAGGCCAGGTCGGCCGCGTCCTCGGCCATCAGGCGGTAGGTGGTCAGCTTGCCGCCGACCACGGAGACGAAACCCTCGACGCCGTCGCGGGCGTGGTCGACGACGGTGTGGGCCCGGGTCAGGGCGCGGGAGGCGGCCCGGTCCATCCCCGGGTCGTAGAGCGGACGGGCGCGAGCCCGGCCGGAGATCCGGATCGGGAAGCCGAGGTGGCAGCCGGGACCACAGGCGGACACCCCTCAGGCCGGCGCCAAGGCTATGCGCAGGGCCGCCCTCGCCTCGGCCGCAGTGGCGGCGTCGAGGGCGGCGGCGGCCGCCTCCCGGCAACCGTCCCGGCCGGCCCCGGCCAGGGCCTCCGCCACCGCCTCCATCGCCCTCAGCCCCATGCTCAGCGAGCCCACTCCCACCCCGACCAGGAAGACCGCGCCCTCGGGCGTCCCCGCCATCTCGCCGCAGGCACCCACCTCCATCTCCAGCGCCCGCGCCGCCTCGACCGCGGTCGCGATCAGACGCAGGACGCCGGGGTTGGTCTCGCTCAGCTCGGGGCCCCACTCCAGCTCGCGGTCGGCCCCCAGCGCGTACTGGGCCAGGTCGTTGGTGCCCAGGCTGATGAAGTCGACCAGGCCCCAGGCGGTACCGGAGCCGTTCGTGGTCCGGCTCGTCGACCAGATAGGCCCGGACCAGGGCGCTGGTGTCGGCGTAGATGACGCTCAACCCCGGGCTCGCTCCGCCTCCAGCGCCTCGCTCACCGACGTCCCGGCCCCGCGCGTGGCCTCCTCCACCGCCTGCCAGGAAGGGGTGCGGTCCGGCCGTGGGGGCACCACCAGCCATCCTGCCGCCTTCGCCCGCCGTCGAAGCCTTTCCCGTCGATTGCCCGGGGCGACGGCCACGGCCAGGATCTCGACCACCAGCGCGTTGACGGACCGCCCCTCGGCGGCTGCTCGCTCTCTCAGCCGCGCGTGGAGATCGTCGAACCAGGAGATGATGGTCCGGGGCCCGGTGACGCAGGTCACGCGGTGGGTGAGCGGGACCTACCAGCGGCTGACGGAGCTGGCGGCCAGGTGCCCGGTGGTGAGCGCGGACGAGACCGGCTGGCCGGTGCGGCTCGGCGGTGGATCTTCGTGAGCCCAGGGCCACCACGTACAGAGGCTGACGCCGACTCCCTCCTGCATTCGTTCTCAGCCCTCGGCCCCGTGATGGTCCCCGTGTACGTCCACGCCGTCGCGACGCGGCTAAACGATTACCAGACGTGGGTTCACGTCAATCGCAGATCAGGTAGCTCGAAGAGATCGATGCCACGATGAAGCGCATGCAACACCAGCTCACGCACCTCGTCTGGCTTGATGTCAACGCTGCCGATCTTCTCAGCTGTCAATGGTAGCATCTCCAGGTGATACTCCCCACGTTCGGGATCCGAAAACTCTGGTCCATAACGGTCCGCGAACGACCATCTGGAAACCCGGGCAAGGTACACGAACTCGCGTCGCTCACCTTGCTCGACGACGTGCACCAGGCTGTGGATATCGATGGCCGCGACCAGCTCCTCGCGTAGCTCTCGTACGAGCGCCGCCTCGGGCGTGGCATCGCCGGGGTCCACGCCGCCGCCCGGGAGGACCCAGTAGGACTGGCCATCCGGCCTTATCCGCTTGATCGTGAGGAGCTCATTGGCCGAGGTGATGAGGAGGGCTCGCACACGATCCATAGACATCATGGTGCCGCTGTGGCCGGCGACGATCCTGCCAGTTCCGTGAGCGTCACATCCGGATCCCGGATCTCCGCGAGCTTCGCGCAGCAGAGCATGGCATCGCGGCCACTCATCTGCCCGAGCGAGATCACGCCGAGAATCCTCATGGCGAGGAAGGGCCTGAGGACGGCCATGACTTCACCCTCACGTGCGATCTGTTTGCCGAGGTCGCCCTGCAGCCTTCGCAATACCGTCTCGAGCGCCGCCCGGCGGCCCGCACCCAGGCTCCAAGAGTACGCCAGCTCGACCGTTCGCCGTCCAACATGGAGATGCTCCAGGGTCGGGCTGGCAACGGGCGGCCTTGGATCGCGGAGTGTTCGTGCGTAGATTACCGGTCGGTAGGTCGGGACCAGCCAGCCACCCATGCCCAGAAGATACCAGATCAGGTTGGCCACGTCACCGGCGAGTACGTTGCGCCCTGCATGCTCGAAGTCGAGCCAGCAGAGTGGCACGACGATGTTTGGCTCGGTCACGTCCCCCTGAGTAACGGCGCTAAGCCATCGGGAGCCAGACTCCAGCTCCGACCGCAGCCACTCGAGCAGGCCCCGCCATGGCGACGGATACTGGCGGCCGCGGATAACGAAGGTCATGTCCTCGAGGTCGCGCACGTCCAGGCGCTCGCCGTTTATGATCCACGCTGGCCGTGGCCAGCTCGTGTACCACTGGTCCAGCCGGCCCCCGCTTGCGATGCGATCAACGTACAAGCCTGACCTGCAATCCTCGATGCGAGTGTGCGCGCCCGTGAGATCAACTGCTCGAAGTAGGTCGTCACAGACCGCGTTCACCGACGCCCTTACTTCTTCTGTGAGCTCTGGTCGACGATCTGCGTCGCAGATGAGATCGGCCAGGAGGAGGCGGCACCGGTGGTTCGTGAAGACGTTATCGAATATGAGCTCTACGTGATCCTGCATTTGCCGTACCTCCCTCAACAGGGGCACCGCCAGGTGGCCGGACACCGCCATCCAGCCGGCCACTTCGAGCTTGGCCTGGTCCGACGGGACGACCTTGCGGAATGTCCCATCCTCGGCACAATAGTGGCAGATAGCCGTCATGGCCGCTGTCGAGGTGAAAGCCGGTGATCGCCGGTGAAGGTACCGAGCCACCAGTCCAGCACCCTGGTTGCGAGGATCTCGGTAATCCGCATGTCGTGCTGAGCTCCCTGCACAATCCCACAGTCCAAGCCAGGCAGGTAGGTCCTGAGTGCGAGGAGTGCCTCCTTGTCTGTGTTGTACTCCTTGCCTTCGGCTCTGAGTGCAACCTTGGCCAATAGCGCAGTTGCCTTGTAAAGGGATCGCAGCTCGGGTCTCGGTTTCAGCAGCTGGCGTCGAATCTCAATCGCGGCGGCCACGCCGTCCTCGAGGCTCGCCCATACGTCGCTCTCTTGATCAGGCAGGAGCAAGGACAGCCCCTCTCTGCACCAGAGGACCGGCAGTTCTCCTGAACCGATCGACCTGAGAGTATGAGCGAGGCGGGGGGTAAGGGCTCCGGACTGGCATTCGGTGTGGGTAAGCAAAGTGACACCCAGCTTCACCTGATTGAGCTCAGGTGTGAGATCGGACAAGATCCGTCGAAGCTGTCGCAGGGCAGACGCTTCCGCGATGATCAAGACATCAAGGTCGCTCCAGCCGTCCTGGTACCCACCCCTGCCACCGCTACCAGTGACGGCCAGCACCGAAACCAGGGGCCGACGCCTCCTGGTGGTCCGATCCAGCAGCCGTTCCAGATACACAGTCAGGTGAGGCGGCAGCCCAAGGCTGGAGGCCGTCGACCGATGTAGCTCGATTCGATGCCAGCGGTCTCGGACAGCGATACCGTCCAACGCGTGGTAGAGGGCTATCAGAGGCCCATTATTATCGATTACGTGGTCGGCGATGTGGCGGATACGATCGGCACCTCGCGAACGTTTGACGACATCGCGATGACGCACATCGAAGGGTCCGTCTTTTCCTCGCTTTTCGCGGACTGACGATCGGGCATCGATATAGACGATGCTGAGGCAAGGGCCGAGCAACTTCGTAAGCTCCCTGGTTATGTCCAGTCTGTGCAGGCTCTCAATGCTTACATGACGCTGGAATTGGTGTGTCGCACAATACGAATCCAGTTCATGGACCAGGAGCTCTGCGATCTCGACTGGCTCAAGCGCGTAGATATCATCGATGCCTTTGAGCTCAGCCGCGCGCTGGAGGAGATAACGGATCTTCAGTCGGGCGTAGCCGTGTTGGCTCTGAAGGTAACGTGCTGCAGTGCTCTTCCCGCTCTCCGAGAGTCCGCCAAGTGCAACGATCCGGACCCGTTCGAGGGCAACATCGGATACATCCAGACCGTGCTTCCTAAGCTTGGCTCGCAGCTCTTGCTGGATCGACAGAATTGACCTGCCGGAAGCGACGATTATCTCCTCGAAGCGTCCGTTCTCGACCTGCTCGTGCAGGTACGTCGTGAGCACCGTCTGGTAGGTGGCGTAACGCTGAGACGTTTCTCGCTCTCGCGCCATGGTCGCGGCCACACTCTTCATTGGATCGCGATCGTGAAGCAGGACCACACCCAGCTCGGCTCGTTCAGCCCGTTCCATGGCTTCCCGGTATGGGCCGAGGATGTTCAACGCCCTCGCCTTTGCGGTGTCGTATCCGCAGCCCTCTCGGGCAGCCACCGTTGCAGCCACCGTCGCCTCCAGCATCGGGATACCGCGGTCCACCAGACGGATGCGTGAGTCCGTGCCGTGTCCGGCAGCACGAGCGAGGTACGAACGCGCCAAGACCCCAGTGACCTCCTCGATGGGAGCATAAGAGAACCACCACTCCGCCAGACCATGCCTCTGTGGCCACAGCCAGGCCGTGTCGTGTTGGTCGAGTCTCCCAGCGTCGTCGAACTCGGAGCAGCGTGCGAGCAGGCGAAGCTGCGTGGTCTTGCCGACGCCATCCGGTCCACTGATCGCGACAGCCCACACTGGCTTACCGGCACGGTTCTGCGTTCGTCTGGCTGCCTCTTCGACTGCTGGCGATCCAGGAAGTGGCGTTGGTCTAGTCGTGTTGGCCATACAGGATTAGCAAAGCAGCTCAGCCATAGGCACCAATCGGCTGGTTTAGGCGCCACGCCTAATGCTGCTACCGTACTTGCCATGGGCCTACCATTCCGGTAGGGTGGGTGTCCCTTCGACGGAGGTGGTGACCACGCTCGACGACCGGGAGCGCCGGGGCGAGGCCTTCCTCGTCTCCCCCGCGCGCTTCGCCGACCGGTTCGCTCGCCGGGGATCCCGCGAACAGGCGGCCGAGTACCTGTGGGATGTCGATGCCGCCCGAGATCGTCTCCAGGCCTTCGTGCGCGAGACCTTCGGTGACCCGGAAGGGGATCGGCATCCTGGATGAGACCGGGTTCCTGAAGAAAGGGGTGGCCTCGGTGGGGGTGCAGCGGCAGGACTGCGGCACGGCCGGCAAGGTCGAGGGCTGCCAGATCGGGGTCTTCCTGGGGGTCCCTTGACCTACGCCACCTCGCGCGGGCACGTGTTCCTGGACCGGCGCCGGTACCTGCCCGAGGCCTGGTGTGAGGACCCGTGCGTCGGGCCAGGGCCAAGGTCCCGGAGGAGGTGAGCTTCCCGACCAAGCCGGAGCTCGCCATCGCCATGCCGGGGCACGCCTGGACGCAGGGGGTGCCGATGCGCTGGGGGGAGGGGGGATGAGGCCGATGGCGATGCGCCCCGCCGGCGGGAGGTGGTCGAGCGCCACGGTCGCGGGGAGGTCTTTGCGGTCTTATGACCACGCCGGTCTGGACCGAGCGCCCGCCGGTGGGGACCCCGGTGGTGGGGCCGCCCCGCGACACCGGGGGCTGGCCCCGGACCAAGGCAGGGCTGGTGCCGGGGGCTCCGCCGGCCACGTCGGAGCGACGAGGTCGCGGCCGGACGGAGGCGCTCAGGGGCGCCCGCGGGGCGGCCAGGATTGCGCAGCCAGGACCGCGCTCTCGGCGTCGAGGAGCTCGACCCGGAGGGGACGCCTCGCGGGCTCGGGCGCGATCAACAGCGCGTACCCGCCCTCGACCACGTCCTCGACCGTCGACCCGGCGGCGTCGGTCAGGCGGACAGCGCGCACCTGCTCACCGTGTACGCGCCCGCCCAGGCACCACCGGCCCGACCACCTCCAGCCGCCGAGGCTGGCCCAGGGCTCGCGGCCGGATGCCAGGCCGCCGCCCGCGCCCCCGCAGACCTTCCAGCCCCCATCGCGGCCCCGGACGGCGCCGAATGCCCAGCTCCACGGCCGGCCCGACCGGTCCTCGAACTCCACCGCCGCCAGGGCCAGCTCACCACGGACCACCGTCCTCAGGATCCGCACCGTCTCCGGCCGCGCCCCCAGCGCGCAGCCGCGACGGGAGACCCTCCACCTCCCCGGCCGCTGGCCGATCTCGGCCACGATCGCCTCACGGATCTCGCCGCTCACGGGGCACCACCTCTCCTGGATGGGATCGACGACCCCATTCTCTCCCCGCCGGGCAACATCGGGACGACGGTCGGGTCGGGAAGGAGCGCTTCCCCGTGTACGCCGGCCGGCGCAGGCCGGCTGCGCCTGGGGGCGGATGCCAGCCAGCTCCTGCTCGCGTAGCCTTCGCAGAGATGGAGCCGAGGTCTCGCCGGCTGGTCTCCCCTCGGCCGTACGAGCTGGTCATCGACATCGGCCTGGCCCTGCTCCTGACCGCCTTCCTCTTCCTGGTCACGTCGCTCCAGCTCCACGGTCAGGAGGGGCGCCCCCTCGACGTGCCGGCATGGCTCCTCCTGGCCGGGGCCGGTCTCGCCCTGGCTCTGCGGCGGTGGCTTCCGCTGCCCGCCTACGCTCTCTCGCTGGGCTTCACCGCCGCATACCTGGCCAGCGGGCATCCTCCCGGCCCGGTGGTGATCGCTCCCTTCGCCGCCCTGCTCACGGTGATCGCCTCCTCCCAGCTCCGGGTGTGGCTGCCGGCCGCCGCCGCTGGCGGCGCCGGCCTCGCCCTGGTTCACGGGCTGATCGGCGGCTGGTCGACGGCGACCCTGCTCTTCGCCGGGATCTGGACGCTGGTGGCGGTGCTCTTCGGGGCGGGACTCGAGGCCCACCGCCGCTACCAGGCCGAGATGCTGGCGGGCGCCCGATGGGCGGAGCGCAGCCAGGCCGAGGAGGCGCGCCGGCGCCTGGCCGAGGAGCGGTTCCGGATCGCGCGCGAGGTGCACGACGTGGTCGGTCACAGCCTGGCCGTGATCAGCCTCCAGGCGGGGTCGCCGAGCACCTGCTCCAGGGTCGAAAGGAAGGTCGGGCCGCGTCCCCTCCGGAGGGGACGCCCACCACCCAGCCGGAGGCGGTGCGTGACGCCATCCGGGCCATCCGGGAGGTGAGCCGGCAGGCCCTCAACGACCTCCGCGCCGAGCTGGCCCTGCTGCGCGGGGAAGAGTCCGAGGAGGTGGGACGAGCGCTCTCCCCGCATCTGGGGGCGATCCCCGCCCTGGTGGCCTCGATGCGGGAGGCCGGCCTCGAGGTGCGGCTCGAGGTGGCGGGCGAGGTCGGGACCGTCCCCGAGATGGTGGGGACGGCCGCCTACCGCATCGTCCAGGAGTCGCTCACCAACGTGGCCCGACACGCGGGGCCGGGGGCCAGGGCCGAGGTGCGCCTCGCCGTGGCGGCGGGAGGGCTGGAGGTGGAGGTGGCCGACGACGGGCGAGGGCCAGCCGGCGCCGTGACCGCCGGCACCGGGCTCACCGGCATGCGCGATCGGGCCCGGGCTCTGGGTGGCGATCTCGAGGCCGGCAGTCGCCCCGAGGGCGGCTTCCGGGTCCGGGCCTCGCTACCCTGGAGGGACCGGTGAGCGTCCGGGTGGCCCTCGTCGATGATCAGGCGCTGGTCCGCGTGGGCCTGCGGGCGCTGCTCGCCGCCGAGCCCGACCTCGAGGTCGTCGGTGAGGCCGCCGACGGCCGCGAGGCCCTGCACCTGGTGCGCCGCGCCCGCCCCGACGTGGTGGTCATGGACATCCGCATGCCGGGGATGGACGGGCTGGAGGCGACCCGGCAGATCGCCGCCGACCCGGAACTGGGCTCGATTCGGGTGCTGGTCCTCACCACCTTCGAGATCGACGAGTACGTGTTCGAGGCGCTGCGAGCCGGGGCGGGCGGCTTCCTGCTCAAGGACGCCGAGCCGGCCGATCTGCTCCACGCCATCCGCGTGGTCGCCGGCGGCGAGTCGCTGCTCTCCCCTCGCATCACCCGCCGGGTGGTCGAGGCCTTCGTCGCCCGCCCCGCGCCCTCCGCCCCCCACGCCTCGCTGCTGGCCGAGCTGACCGAACGCGAGCGCGAGGTGGTGGCCCTGGTCGGAATGGGCCTCTCCAACCAGGAGATCGCGCACAAGCTCTTCATCAGCCCCGCCACCGCCCGCACCCACGTCTCTCGAGCCATGTCCAAACTCTCCGCCCGGGACCGGGCCCAGTTGGTCGTGTTCGCCTACGAGAGCGGCCTGGTCGCCCCCGGCCGCATCGGCTAACGTCGAGGGCCGGCCTCACGGTACGGGTCCCCGGCGGCAGGCCGTGCCACGGGCAGGGCGGCGGACGGCGGTGAGGGGCGCGCGCAGGGAGCGGTAGCGCGCCTCCCAGCCCCCCGCCCGGACCAGCCAGGTCAGGGGGCGGAGGACCGCCCTCCCCAGCCAGGTGGGCAGGTAGGGAAGGCCCAGCTCGCGCTCGAACTCGCCCAGGAAGAGCACCAGGTCGAGCGGCGCGCGAAGCCATGCCGACGCCGGCCGCGAGGAGAGCACGGCCGCGGTCCTCAGCAGCTCCTCCATCCCCAGCGCCGGGTGCACCTCGACCACCAGATGGGTGGGCCGCCGCCCGACGTTGGCGAAGCGGTGGGTGGTGCCGGGAGGGACGACCACCGTCCGGCCCGCGCCCACCACCGAGAACCGCGTCCCGACCCGGAACTTGACCAACCCCTCGAGCATCGTGAACCGCTCCTCTTGCTCGGGATGGGCGTGGCCGCCGGGCACGTGCCCACCCGGAGCCAGGAAGAGCTCGAAGGAGAGCAGCCGGCCGCCGGTCTCGGTCCCCGTCCAGAGGAGCTCGATCCGCTCCCCGGTGGTCGGGCTCTCGATGATGCGGTCGCGCTCAACCGGCGCCGCGGACCGGCGCCGGGAGAAGGTCGGGGTCGGTTCGATGAGGTCCATGCCCCCGACGCTAGAGGGAGGGAACGGCGTGGTCGTCGTCCCCGGGGCGTCACCTGCCGCCGGGACGGATACGCCCCGACGCGCAGTCGCGATGCGCCCGGCGGAGATCCAGATGTCGCCCCCCGGCGGACGACGGCCGCCCCCGCCGTCGGCGAGGCTGGGAGTGTCTCTGAGCGATGCCCCGCGAAGGAGGATGAGCCGTGTCTCACTGGTACGGTCCCGACCCCGGCTTCGGGCTCTGGTGGATCTTCCCCCTCGTCTTCGGCACTCTCTGGCTGCTGTTGATCGGGCTCCTCCTCTGGCGCCTGCGCTGGCCCGACCCCCGGCAGGGGGACGGCCCGGACGCGGTCGCCGTGCTCCGCGATCGTTTCGCCCGCGGCGAGATCGACGCCGAGGAGTACGAGCAACGGCGCCGGCTGCTGGAGCGGCGGTAGCCGGGCCGGCGCCGGCTCGATCCGGAGCCGACCGCCCCGGCGGCGAGGTGGGTCGGGTCAGGAGGTGGGCGCCTCCCGCCGGTCAGCGCGAAGCCCGAGCAACAGCAACCGGAGCCCGTGCTCGAAGAGGGCCCCGGGGTCCCGGTCGAAGTGCGCGAACCCGGCCGCGAGCGACGGGTACCGCTCCCGGTCGGGGAGGGTCCCGCCCAGGGTCTCCACCGCCCCGGGCGGGGGCATGGCCTGCTCCTCGATCGTGGCCCCAACCACGTAGACGTACACGACGGCAAGAGCCCGCAGGGCTTCGTTCCACGAGAAGCCGGCCCGGCGTAGGACCCCGATGGTCAGATCCATCACCCAGAGGAAGGTCGGCATGGAGGGCAGGGTGGCGCCGGCGAACACGCGGGCGCCGTCGCGATGGGCGAGCAGCGCCCGACGCAGCCACCTCGCCGATCGCGCCAGCCACTCCCACCAGAGCTCTCCCTCGGCCGGGGATCCCAGCTCGGTGGCCCGGTCGGCGAGCATGGCCTCGGCCATCTCGTCCAGCAGCGCCCGCTTGTTCCGAAAATGCCAGTAGAGGGCGGGGCCGCGGACGCCGAGCCGCTCGGCGATGAGCCGAACGCTGAGGTCGTCCAGGCCGGCCCGATCCAGGACCTCGAGCGCGGCCCGGACCACGGCCTCGGGCTGCAGGCGCCGGAGGTGCCGCTCGAGGTGCCGGGCGGCGTGAGACGAGCGGCGGTTGCCCCAGCGCCGGAAGGCGCGCTCGTCGTCCGTCACCTTGACGATCTTAACACCGTTCAATTAGCTTAATGGCGTTAATTGCTTCACCGTCGCGTTCACGGAGATGGAGATGGACGTGTCCGAACCAGCGATCCGGGTCGAGGGGCTGGTCAGGTCCTTCGGCCGGACCCAGGCGCTTCGCGGCCTCGACCTCGAGGTGCCGCCGGGCACCGTCACCGCCCTGCTCGGGCCCAACGGGGCCGGCAAGACCACCCTGGTCCGCATCCTGGCCACGCTGATCCGGCCCGACCGGGGCACCGCCCGCATCCTCGGCCGGGACGTCGTCCGGGAAGCCTTCGCCGTGCGCTCGCTGATCGGCCTCACCGGCCAGTATGCGGCCCTGGACGAGCTGCTGACGGGCCGAGAGAACCTGCGCCTGATCGGCCGCCTCGCCCACCTCGGCGAGCGGAGGGCGCGCGCCCGGGCCGAGGATCTGCTGCATCTGGTCGGGATCGCTGAGGCGGCGGGGCGGCCGGTCACCACCTACTCCGGGGGCATGCGCCGGCGTCTGGACATCGCCGCCGGGCTGATGGGCTCACCGGCGGTGCTCGTGCTCGACGAGCCCACCACCGGCCTCGATCCCCGGGGCCGGATCGAGGTCTGGGAGCTGATCGAGAGCCTGGTCCGCCAGGGCACGACGCTGCTCCTGACCACGCAGCACCTGGAGGAGGCCGACCGGCTGGCGGACGCGATCGCGGTCATCGACCGCGGGCGCATCGTGGCCTCCGGTACTGCCGAGGAGCTGAAGCGCCGGGTCGGCGGCGAGGTCCTGGAGGTGCGGCTCGCCGACGCCGGGCAGGCGTCCCGAGCGCGGGCGGCCCTGGAGCCGATGGCGGCGGGCCCGGTCCGCGTCGAGGGCGCCCTGGTCAGCGTCCCGGTGCGCCACCCGTCGGGCGCCGTCGTGCACGCGGTTCGCCGCCTGGACGCCGCCGCCGTGGAGGCGGAGGACGTGGCCCTGCGTCGTCCCACCCTGGACGACGTCTTCCTCGTCCTGACCGGTCACGCCGCCGGCGCCGATCCCGAGCCCGACGTGTGGAGGGTGGCGTGAGCGCGACCTTCGGTCCCCTCGAGCGGATCTCCTGGGGGCTCTACGACACCGCCGTCCTCACCTGGCGCAACCTGCTCCGGGTACTGCGCAACCCCATCTACCTGGTCACCGAGGTGGTGATCCAGCCAGTGCTGTTCACCCTGCTCTTCGCCTACATCTTCGGGGGCGCCATCCACATCTCCGGCGCCTCGTACCTCGACTTCCTGATGCCCGGCATCTTCGTGCAGACCACCACCTTCGGCTCCATGAACACCGCGGTGGGACTGGCCGAGGATCTGGAAAAGGGGCTGATGGACCGCTTCCGCTCCCTGCCGGTGGCCTACTGGGCGGTGCCGGTGGGCCGGGTCCTGGCCGACCTGGTGCTCGACGCCTTCGGGCTGGGGTTGATGGTGGCGGTGGCCTACGCCATCGGCTTCCGCTTCCACGGCGACGCCGGCCAGACCCTGGCCGCGGTGGGGGTGGTGGTGCTCTGGGGGTTCTCCATCGCCTGCTTCGGGGCGCTGCTGGGCGTGCTCCTGCGCCGGACTTCGACCGTTCAGGCCTTCGGCTTCGTGGCCATGTTCCCGCTCACCTTCGCCAGCTCGACCTTCGTCCCGGTCCAGACCATGCCCGGCTGGCTGCGCGCCTTCTCCAGTCACAGCCCGATCACCGCCGTCGTGGACACGGTCCGGCACCTGGTCCTGGACACGCCCGGGGGCGGGAGCTCGACCCTGGCCGCGGTCGCCTGGTCGCTGGCGGTGCTGGCGGTGAGTGTGCCTCTGGCCGCCTACGGCTTCCGACGCCTCACCCGCTGAGGCCCGGGGACCCCGGCCCCGACGGGCCGGCGTCCGGCCGTCGGACGGCCACCAGACGGACGGCACCGTCGGGCAGGAGACGACGGAGCACCCCCGCCGTCTCCGTTGGCCCCTGACCCGATGGAGTCGACGGCGTTGCCCACCGACCGGCCGGGGTCGCCCATCTGCCGGCAAAGGGAGCGGATGGGACCGGAGTCGACCCGGCGCGGGCCGGCCCGGGTCCGGGCACGCTTCAGCGCCTCGGCCAGGGTCGGACGCGGGACCACGTAGTGCAGGGGGCAACCGGTGCGCCTCGGGGCGGTCGGGAGCGATCCACCCCTCCTGATGGAGTGCCAGAGGTCGTCCGCGTGCAGATGTCCGTGTGCGAATGGCCGAAGAGCCGGGGGCACCCTCGGCGAGCACGCGGGCGACGGTCGTCGTGTTCGCCCCCGGCGGGCCGGTGGAGCAGGTCGGCCGCGCCGCTTCCGGCCGAGCCTAGCCCTTCATGGCCCCCATGGTGAAGCCCTGGATGAACCGCCGCAGGAAGACGTTGTAGACGAGCGCGATGGGAACGGCCACGATCACGGTCGCGGCCATGAGCGACTGCCAGTAGAAGACGTCGCCCCGGATCAGGTTGGTCGGCACCCCCACGCTGATCGTCATCTGGTCGGAGCTGGAGATGAAGGCCAGGGCGTAGATGAAGTCCTGGGTGGTCAGGGTGAAGCTGAACACCATCACCGTGATGATCCCGGGCACGGCCAGCGGCATCACGACCCGCAGCAGAGCGCCGATCGGACTGCAGCCGTCCACCTGTGCTTGCTCGATGATGTCCCGGGGGATGGACTTGAAGAAGCCCATCAGCAGCCAGGTGGAGAGCGGGATGGTGAAGCTCGGGTAGACCACGACCAGCGACCACAGGTTGTCCTGGAGCCCCAGGGTGGCGACGACGTGTGACAGGGGGAGGAAGAGCAGGGTGGGCGGGACCAGGTAGACCATGAAGATGGCGATGCCGAGCTTGTCCCCCCACCCCGGGATGAGGCGGGCCAGGGCGTAGGCGGCGGGGACGCTGCCCAGCAGCGTCAGCCCCGTGACCACACCGCCCACCACCGCGCTGTTCTTGACGAAGGTCAAAAAGGGCGTCTGCTGGAAGAGCAGCAACAGGTGCGAGAGCGTCGCCGGCTGGTTGAACAGGAAGGGATTGTGGGCGGGGTTGTAGAGGTCGGCGTTGGCCTTGAACATGGTGATGGTCGCCCAGACGAAGGGGAAGGCGCAGAACAGCGCCAGGAGCGCCATCACGAGCAGGAACGAGGTCCGCCGGGTCGCCCGTCGCGCCACCACCGCCGGGCTGCTCCGGTGACGGTGCACGGTCAGCGTGGCCACGTCACGTCACCTCCGCCCGGCTGGCGATGCGCAGCAGGAGAACGGCCAGGCCCAGCAGCACCGGGAACATGAAGAGCGCGGTGGCCGCACCCTGGGCGAGGTTGCCGCCGTTGATCCCCTTGTAGAAGGCCCAGCTGGCCAGGACCTGGGTGCTGTTGTCGGGGCCGCCGCCGGTGAGCACGAAGATCACGGCGATGTCGGTGAACGTGAACACGATGCCGAAGAGCAGGGCCACGAGCATGATCGGCTGCAGCAGCGGCAGGATCACGTGGACGAGCCGCCTCCAGAAGCCGGCTCCGTCGACGGCGGCAGCGTCCTGGATGTCCTGGGGGATGGAGGTGAGCCCGGCCATCAGGATGACGGTGGCGAGGGGGAGCATGCGCCAGGTCTGGAGGACCACGATCGAGCCCATGGCCAGCCGCGCCTGTCCCAGGAAGGGAATGTGAGTTCCCTGGTGGATCAGGCCGAGCGCGGAGAGGACCCAGTCGAAGGGGCTGAAGATCGAGTCCAGCATCCACAGCCAGGCCACGGCGCCGAGCGCGACCGGGGTGGTCCAGGGCAGGAGGATGAGGAAGCGAACCACCCACTTCCCGGGGAAGTCCGTGGACAGCCCGAAGGCGAGGACGGTCGACAGGACGATGACCAGGGCCTGGGAGAAGAAGGTGAAGACGAAGGTGTTGCGCAGCGCGACCCCGAACACCGGGTCACGCACCGCGGCCGCGAACGTGGACAGCCCCACCAGGTGGACGTTCGGGTTGCCCGTGGTCACGTCGCTGAAGGCGTAGATGAAGGACAGCACCAGCGGGAACCCGACCAGCCCCACCAGGTACAGGAGCGCCGGGGAGAGCATGAGCGCGCCCAGGAAGCCCGGCCGCTCCGGCAGGCGCCAGCGGGCGGCGACCCGCCGGACGCCCACCGTGCGTTCCATCATCGACAAGGACGCCTCCCCCGCGACTCCGGCGGCCGTGCCCGGTGCCCTCGGGTGACCGCGATGTCACCGGCGGGCCCTGCGCCCCGGCTCACGAGCCGCCTCCGACCAGCTTCTGCTGCCGCCACTTGGCGAAGATCTGCCGGCACTGGGCGGCGGCGTCCGAGACCGCCTGGTCGACGGTCTTGGTGCCCCGGGCGGCCGAGGCCATCATGTTGGGGAGCACGAAGGTGTCGAAGATCTCGCCGATGGCGGCGTTGGAGGGGCCGGGATAGCCCACGTTGACGCTCCAGCTGGCGGCGTTCTTGAGCAGGCTGAGCTTGTCGGCGGGATGGGAGCCAAAGGGATCCTTGTCCAGCCACCCGCCCGCGCTGAACAGCTTCTGCTGGGCGTTGGTCTTGGAGAAGGCAGGGAAGTTGTACAGCTCCGACTGGTACACGATGTCGCTGGTGTGGCCGACCAGGTCGAGGAGGAACTGCTTCGCCTTGTCCACGTTCTTCGACCACTTGGGGATGATGTAGATCATGATCACGTGCTCGCTGGCGAAGCCCTTCCCGGTCGGCCCCTGGAGGGCCGGGCGGAAGAAGATGTCGTCGGCGATGTCCGGACGCGTCTGCTGAGCCGTCCGGTAGGCCGAGATCGAGTTCAGGATGTAGCTCAGCTGCCCGGCGACCAGGCCCTGGTTGTTGGAGGCCGCGGTCCAGCTGAAGATCTCGTTGGTCATCGCCTGCTTGAACAGCTTGACCATGAAGTTGACCGCCTCACGGGTGGCGTCCGAGTCCAGCACCACGTTCTCGTGGGCGTCCTGGACCGAGGCGCCGTAGGACCAGAGCAGGGCCCGGGCGGCCATGTTCGAGTCCTGCTCCTGGGACATCCCGATGCCGACCCGAACGCCGCTCTGCTGCTTGATGGTCGTCCCCACGTTGAGGAGGTCGTCGTAGGTGACGGGACCGTTGGGCATTCCGGCCTTGGTCCACAGGCTCTTGCGGTAGTCACCGGGATCGGGCGACCAGGAATGGCAGAAGCCGAAGTACTTCTTGGTCGTGGGGTTGTAGGTGCTGGCCTTGCAGACCGCCAGCTGGGAGCCGTACTTCTTCTCCGCCTCCTGGACCACGTCGGTGAGGTCCAGGACGCTCGGCTCCAGAGCCGAGGGCGGCGCGATCCACTCGATTAGGTCGTGCCCGCTACCGGCGTTGACCTCGGCGGCGGTGCGGGCCGGCAGGTCGGCCTGGTTGATGTGGTCGACCTTGACGTTGACGTTGTTGGCCTCGCCCCACTGCTTGATGTAGGCGTCGAACCAGGTGTCGTAGCGGGGGACGAAGTGACTCCACTGCAGGATGGTCAGCTGGCTCCTGGCGCCACCGCCTCCACCCGCGGATGAGGTGCCGCCGCCACAGGCGGTCAGGATGTAGGGCCCAGCGCCGAGGCCTACCGCCGCCAGGCCCACCTTCTGGACGAACTCCCGCCTCGAGAGCCGGCTCGTCCAGGCCGTCTCCATCCCCGTTGCGACCGACTCCTGGTTCCTCTCTTCTACCTCGCTCATCGCTTCCTCCCCGAACTCGCTCTCACCGGGGCGACGGACATACGTTTGCTCGTCTCCTCCGCGGCTTCAGTCTAACCCCTGGACGGCACAGCTCTGAAGCGCCGGATCGCTCAGGGCATGCGGGCGGCGATCGAGCCGACGGCCTGGCGGGCGTGGAGGGGGTCGAGGTCCACGGCCAGGAAGAAGGCGGTGTAGGAGCCCCGTCGCCAGTAGGCGACGAACACCGAGCGGCCGGCGGCGTTCTGCTCCAGCAGCCAGGAGTCCTGGCCCAGGCCGGTCGCCGTCCCCTGCTGCAGGCCGGGGACCTGCTCGTCCTGACCCGGGGTCGGGAACCCGAGCATGCCCTGTCGGTAGGCACCGAGCGCGGCCCCATCGTCGCGGTACCGGACCACCAAGCTGCTCGCGTTCGGACCCGGCCCGGTGCCGAGCCGCGCCGTGCAGGACGCCCGATCGGAGGCGTACACGGCCACGGCCGCCTGCTGCGCTCCCTCGCGCTGCAGGGTCCGCCAGGCCGCCTGCAGCTCGTCTCGCGCGGGTCCTCCCTCGGCTCCGGTCGCCCGCAAGTGGTCCCCGAGGTCCCCGGAGCCGGGGCAGCGCCGCAGGGTGGAAGGCAGGTCCCCCGGACGAAGTCCGACGTCCGCGGGATCCTTCGGCGCCAGGGGACCGGTCGCCTGGCACGCCGCCAGGACCGTCGCCAGGATCGCCGCCAGCACGACCACCGTCTCGCGAGCCACGCGCATGTCCAGGTCTTCAAGGTTGCCACGGTTGCCGGGGGGGACCGGCGGGGTCGAGGCCATGCTCCCCGGCCCGTGCCGGCGGCCGGGCCCCGGCGCCGATCCGTGGACACGGGGTGGGGACGAGCGCGACCGTCGCCGCGCCCGCTGTCATGATGGAGCCGGGTCGCCGATCGACCGGGCCGGCGCCGGCAGAGGTAACGTCGCCGGGACGGCGATTGAAGACGGAGGATGCGATGGACCAGCCCACCTACGTCTCGCGGGTTCGGATCGTTCGCGAGCGCGGACCCATCAGACGGGCCGAGCTGCCGGTGGAGCCCGCCCCGGTGGTCTTCGGCACGCACGGGGCCGTCCGCGAGCACTACGGAACGCCCCCCGGCGCCTACCCGGAGCACGCCACCACCCTCGACTACGTGGTGGCCGCGGCCGCCGGCTGACTCACGGGCACCCTCGCCGGTGCGCTGGAGGCGCGCGGGATCGATGCCGGTGACGGCCGCCTGGTGGCCGAGGCCGAGGGGGAGGTGGTCCTCGAGGACCGGGTCCTGGTCATCAAGCGCATCCGGGTCCACTACCGGCTCTCGGGTTGTCCCGAGGACAAACGGGAGGCGGCGGAGCGGGCCCACGCCTTCCACGCCAGCCGCTGCCCGGTGGCGCGGAGCATCGGGGGCTCGATCGAGATCACGACCGAGTTGGCTTACACCTGACCACCCGGCGGCGCAGACCGGGCGGCGTCCGTAGGCTGTTCCGGTGGCCCCACGACCCCGGCTCCGGCTGCTGGCGGGGGCGGCAACCGGTATCGGGCTGGTCGCCGTGGCCGCGCCCGGGACCGTCCGGCGCTCGATCGGGATGCGACCGGAGCCGGCCGCCGACTGGGCGCTGCGGACCTTCGGGATCCGCGAGCTGGGCCTGGCAGCGCTGCTCTGGCGCGCGACCGCCCCGTCCGATCCCGCCCAGGTCGCGCTGCGCCGAGTGGTGACCGCGATCCAGGTTGGGGACGCGATCTCGACCGGCTGGCTGGCGCTTCGCGGCCGGGGGAGCTGGCGACTCTGGGTGCCGGTGGCGGCGGGCGCGCTGGCGACGATCGCGATCAGCGGCTGGCCGGGTCGTGGACACCGTCGCCCACCGCCCATGCCCTGATCGATGGCCGGAGGAGGGCCGCGCCCTCGGCGGCCCTCCGGCCCGGGGCGATCCCTACGAACTCGGGGCAAGGCGCCAGCTCTTCGCCGTCTGTGGAATCGAGAGGGCGACGTACAGCGCGCCGCCGATCAGGGGCAGGGAATGCCAGAGCGTGTCCTTCACGACCAGCCCGAGCCAGACGTTGAGGGCGACGGTGACGACGAAGGCGACGATGGCCCGCCAGTTCACCGCGGGCAGTCCCTCGAACCCTTCCCGGTAGCGCATGCGTCGGACGACGAAGTAATCGGCCATCATGATCGCCGGCACCGCCGGCAGCGCGTACCCGATGTACCCGATGAAGGTGAGGAAGCTGGCGATGATCCCATGGCTGACGCCGTAGTAACCGACGGCGATGCCGAGGATCCCGACCACGAGGCTGGTGACCAGCCGCCCCACTCCGAGCGCGTTGCTCACGGCCAGGCTGGCGGCGTAGAGCTCGTTCATCTCCACCGTGACGCTCTGCACCAGGAAGGCGACCAGCGCCAGCCAGGACACGCCGAGCAGCGCGAAGGCCCTGCCGAGGTCGGAGACGCCCAGGCCCAGGCCCAGGATCAGCCCCAGCAGGTTGAAGCCGAAGTTCCCGACGATGAACTCCGCCAGCGTCGTGCCGATCACGGTTCGGACACTCCGCCCGAACCGCAGCAGATCGGGGGTCACGGTCGCGCCCCCGAGCCACTTGGCCACGCCGAGGCCGATGATGCCGGCCAGGGCCATCTTGCCGGCCAGCCGGGGATGCGCGCCCACGACCCCGCCGATCCCGCCCGCATGCGCGACGGCGACCACGTCGGCGACCAGGACCAGAAGGATCATGATCGGGACGCCGACGCGCCCCACCCACCTCAGGCCCCGGGTGAAGCCCAGCCCCGCGATGCCCAGAAAGACGGCGCCCAGGACGACGCTGTACAGCAGCTCCGTGGTCGAGTTGAGGCCGGGGAAGACGTCGACCGTGATGCCGAGGACGTAACCGTAGAACCCGGCGATCACCAGGGCGATCACCAGCGAGGGCAGGCGGCTCCCCTCGCGGCCGAAGGCGAACCGCGAGGAGAGGGCGAACGAGGTGCGCTCGCGGAGGCCGATGAGGCCCATGAGGATGGACACGGCGGCGATGATCACCGAGTACGCCAGCGCCACGGCGACCGCCTGCCAGAAGCCGAAGTAGAGCCCGATCGTGTAGCCGAAGAGCAGGTCCGACGCCGAGACCGTGAACCCCATCCGAACCAGAGCGATGTCCCAGCCGGACTGGGTCTCGGCCTCGGGAACGCGCCTGAGCGAGTAGTCATCGACCGCCTCGGTGAACGACGTGCGGGCGCCTCGCGCGGTTGGCACCGAGCCCATTTCGTTCTCCCTCCTTTCTTCTCTTCCGTACCTTTCTGTTCGTTCCGTTCGTGTTTCCGCGGACCGGCGTCTCACCCGGGCCACGCCCGGCACGGTCAGGAGACGATGGCGAGCTCCCGTGGGGTCCGGGTGAGCAACCGACAGCCGGCGTCGGTGACGAGCACCGTGTCCTCCACTTGCACTCCCCCGAATCCCAGCTCGTAGTACGGCGTCTCGATCTCGAGCACCATGCCCGGCTCGAGGACCGTCTCGGTGGTCGCATCCAGCAGGGGAGGGTCGTACGTGTCCAGGCCCACGCCGTGCCCGACGTGGTGACGGCGATAGCCAGGGATCCCCGCCTCGCGCGTGGCCCGCACCGCCGCCTCGAAGACCTCGCGAGCCGTGACCCCCGGCCTCAGCACCTCCAACATCCGCTGCTCGCCGAGCAGGACGGCGTCGTAGCAATCCCGGAGCCGGCGCGAGGGCTCGCCGAACACCGCCGTGCGCGCGATGTCCGAGCTGTACATCTCGGTGCGGCACCCGACGTCGAAGCGAATCGGGTCCCCTCTTCTCAGCCGGCGCCACGAGCTGGGGAGCGCGTTCGGGAACGCGCTCCGTTCACCGAAGGCGATCACCGTGAAATGCGGCTGACTTCCCTGCTCGATGGTGCGGCAGTCGAAGACCCGGGCCAGCTCGGCCTCGCTCACCCCCTCCCTGGCCGAACGGAGCGCGGCCAGGTACGACTCCTCGACGGCGAGCGCCGCCGCGGTCAGCCGCCTGATCTCCTCCGGCGTCTTGACCATGCGGATCCGCTCCAGCAGGCCCGCCCCGTCCACGATCCGCCGGCCGAAGCGCTGGAGCACCGCCTCGCGGGCGGCGGCGGCGATCCCGCGCTCATCGAGCGCGATCCGAGCTCGGGACGGCAGCCCCGCCAGCTCGTCGAGGAGGGCCTCGACCCCGCTCCCCGCCGGGTCCTGGAGCGCGATCGCGCGATAGCGCTCCTGCTCCGGATCGAGCTCCGCCCCCTCGCCCTCGACCTCCACGAAGAAGCGCCCGTAGGGTCGAAGCCCGGCCAGACGGGCCGGGAGCTGGGCGTGCACGTCGAGGTCGCCCATGGGAGCGATCAGCACGGGCTCATCGAGCGCGTCGGCCCGGCTCACCGAGTACACCTGGGTGCCGGGCATCAGCCGCTGGCCGAAGCCCACGTAGCCGGTCATGTAGAAGACGTTCTGATGGGTGGTGGCGACCAGGACGTCGACCCCGGCCTCGGACAGGATCGCCTCGGCGCGGCCGCGATTCAGGACCGCGCTCATCGTTCGCCCACCGCCTTCTCGGGGAACGCCGGCACGACGTGGCGCGCGAAGTCGCGGACCTGTTGCATCATCTCCTCGAGCGAACGCCCCACGAAGTAGAGGCCGCAGAGGTGACCCACACCGGCCGCCTCCAGGTCCTCGATCTTCCGTGCCACCCGGTCCGGCGTCCCGACCAGGTTGAGGTCGACGTAGCTCTCCACATCGACCCCTCGCAGCGTCGATCGCTGCAGCGACACCAGGTGGTGGTACAGCTGCGAGCGCTCGAAGCGCTCCCGGGCTGCGGCCTCGGTGGGGCCCAGGCTGACGACCAGCTGGAGAGCGATCGCGATCTCCGCCGGGTCGCGGCCTGCCTCCCTCGCCCAGCGCTCGAGCCGCTCCCGGCCCGATCGCACCTGTGCCGGCCCGATGCCGGCCGGGAGCCATCCCTGCCCCAGCACGGCCGCGCGCCGGATCGACCCCTCCGCGTTGCCGGCCGAGTAGATGGGCATCGGCCGCTGCACCGGCTTGGGGTACATCTCCACGTCCCGAAAGCGGTAGTGACGGCCCTCGAAGGACGAGCGCCGGTCCTCGAACAGGGCCCGCAGGGCCAGGATGTTCTCCTCGATCATCTCCGCCCGCGACGCGCCCCTCGCGTCCGGGTAGCAGGCCTCGAACTCCTCCCGATAGGCGCCGATGCCGACGCCGACGATGACCCGTCCCTCGCTGAGTTGGTCGAGGGTGGCCAGCTGTTTTCCCAGCACGATCGGATGCCGCATGGGCAGGACCAGGACCCCGGTCACGAAGCGGAGCACGGACGTCCTCGCCGCGCAGGCGGCATAGGTGATCAGCGGGTCGAAGAAGTCGGGCGGATCGGACCACGATCCGCGGACGTACCGCTGGGTGCTGAAGTGGTCGTTGCCGGCGACCTCGTAGTAGCCGAGCTGCTCGCACTCCACGGCCACGTCGATCAGCTGGTGGGCCGTGGCGAAGGGGACCGGATACATCATCCCCGCCGTGCAGGTGGGCAGCCCGACCCCGAACCTCATCCGTCCCACCCCCCGCCGCGGGGCGCCGTCAACCTCGCCCAGATCCCGGCCACGCGCTCCATCACCCCGTCCACCCCCAGCCCCGGTGAGCCGACGGGATGGACGATCAGCCCGTCGACCAGCGGCAACAACGCGCCCAGCCGCTCACCGATCTCGTCCTCGCTGCCCGCCACCGCGAAGTGGTCGAACATCTCCTCCGGCAGCAGGTGGCCCGCCCGTCCGATGTCGCGGTAGTCGCGGCGCGCCACCAGCTCACGGAGCGCGGCCGGGAGCTCCAGGCCCAGCGCCTCCAGGTACCTCCAGTCGGGGTAGCTCACCCAGACCGGGAGGGCTACGAAGTAGCGCACGGCCTCGTGGGCCTCCCGCCTGGTTCGTCCGATGCAGACGTCGACCCGGGCGATGACCCTGGGCACGGCCCTGCCCGCCGCCTCGGCGGCGCGGCGCACCGCCCCGCAGGCGTGCGCGACGGCCCGGGCGGAGGCGAACGGCGCCACGATCACGCCGTCGGCCACCAGCGCCGCCGCCGCCAGCATCCGGGGCCCCCGGGCGGCCACGTAGACCGGCAGGGGGGTGGACGGGAACTCGAGGTTGCCGCCCCGGAAGGACAGGATCTCGCCCTCGAACTCGACCCGCCCCCCGGCCAGGAGGCCCCTGATGATCCGAACCGCTTCGGGCAGCGCCCGAGCCGGCCGCCTCCGCTCCACACCCAGGGGCGGGAAGCCGGGGCCCCCGGCGCCCAGCCCCACCACCACCCGGCCCGGGGCGAGCTCGGCCAGGGTGGCCGCGGCCATCGCGATCAGCGCCGGGTGCCGGGCGTAGGGCTCGGTCACCCCGGTGCCCAGCCGCACCCGCCGGGTCTCCCGGGCCAGGGCCGAGAGCACGACCCAGGGGTCGCGGTAGAACTTCTCGTCCGCGACCCAGAGCGCGCCGTAGCCGAGTTCCTCGGCCCGGCGGCCCAACCCGACCAGCTCCGGTACCGGGCGCTCGGGCAGGATCAGCAACCCCAGCTCAGGCCGCATACCCGTAGCGCTCCTTGAGCACCCGGGCCAGGCCGCCGAGCGTCGGCTCGGCGAGCGGGATCTCGTCGTCGGCGTCCGTCACCTCCAGGTCCTTGAGCCCGCTCGAGGTGACCACCATCACCACCCGGTCGTCCGCGTGCAGCGTGCCGGAGGCGGCCAGCCGGCGCGCCGCCGCCAGGGGCACGGCGGCGCTGAGCTCGACCAGCAGTCCCTCGCGCTCGCGCAGCTCTCGCTGTGCCCTGAGCGCCTCGGCGTCCCCGACCCTGACCGCCGTGCCCGCGGACTCCCGGATGGCGCGCAACGCCTGGTAGGTGCCGCGCGGCGTGGCGATCGAGTAGGCGCGCGAGCCGGACGCCTCCACCGCCACCGGGCCATCCGCCCCCTGCGACAGGGCCCGGGTGAGCGAGGGATACGCCTCCACCGCCACCAGGCGGGGCAGCCGGTCGACGAGCCCGGCCGCGAGCAGGTCCTTGAAGCCCCGGTGGATCCCGTAGAGGGCGTCCCCGTAGGCGACCGGCACCAGGACCACGTCCGGAGCCCGCCAGCCCAGGTCCTGGGCGATCTCGTAGGCGATGGTCTTGCAGCCCTCGACGCCCACCGGGTGGCCACCGACCGGCGGGTCGGTCACGTTCGACACCGGCAGCCATCCCCACTCCCGGGCCAGGGCTCGATTGAGCGCCCAGCGGTCGGGGGCGGTGGGGAGCGCCACCACCATGGCGCCGAACGAGCGCATGAAGCGCTGCATGGTGCCCGGAAACGCCCGCGTGGTGAGGATCACGCAGGGCAGACCGGCCCGGGCCGCGTACGCGGCCGCCGCCGCCCCGGCGTTGCCGGACGAGGAGACCGCGATCCCGGCCCGGCCGGCGGCTCGGGCCCAGGAGACGGCCACCGAGGCCAGCCGGTCCTTGAAGGACCAGGTGGGGTTCTGGGCCTCGTTCTTGGCCAGGAGCCCGGGCAGCCCGATCTCGTCGCCCAGACGCCGGCATTCGACCAGCGGCGTCCCCCCCTCGCCGAGGCCGATCGACCGGTGCACGTCCACCGGCAGAGCCTCGGCGTACCGCCAGAGGCCGGGGCGGCGGGCCTCCCAGTCGCCCACCGGGAAGCGGGGCGGGCTCCCGTACTCCACCTCCAGGTTGGCCGGCACCGTCGGCTCACACGCCGGACAGCCGAAATAGTCCCTTTGCGCCGAATAGGAGGCCCCGCAGCGCACGCAGCGGTAGCCCACGACCTCCACCTTTGGAGCTCACCGTCCACGCGGGCCGCCGCCCTCGACGGCGGGCCATCGCCCACCGGCGAGGAGCGCGGCTCCGGAGAGGAACGACGCCGCCACCCGGGCGACCTCGACGGGCGTCCCCCGGCAGGGCGGAGAAGCGTGGTCCACCACGGCCTCGATCACGTCGACCCCGGCCCGGAGGTCGGGCGAGCGATCCACCCCGGCCGGCCGGGGCCGACGCCGCCACCCGGCCTCCCCGGAGCACACACTGGAGGCGATCATCGTCCAGGTGATGCTATGCGAGACACCCCGGGCCCAAAGGGGTGACCTCACCTATACTCCGCGGCAAACGTTGTGAGAACGTCACAACCCGACCCGGGCCTGGTCCTCAGCGAGAAGCAGGTGGCGGCGTTCTCACGTCGCCTCTATCAGACCGTGCGGCAGGAGGTCCCCGCCTACGCGGCGATCGACGATCCTGGCATCGACGGCGACGTCCGCGAGGTGAACCGCCAGAACGTCCTTCTCTTCTTCCGCTGCCTGGCCGAACGCCGGCGACCGACGGCCGACGAGCTGGCCCTGCTCCAGCAATCGGCCCGACGTCGCCTCCACCAGGCGATCCCGCTCGAGGCGATCTTCCATTCCTACCGGGTGGGAGTGCGGGTGCTGTGGGAGTGCTTGCTCGAGGTGGCCCCCGGGCACGACCACGGCCGGCTGGCCGTTCTGGCCCTCGAGTACGCGGACCGGGTCAGCGCGGCCGCCGCCCGCGCCTATCTCGAAGAACGCCAGCACCTGGCTCAATCGCGACACGACGCGGCCCGCCTTCTGGTCACGCGGATCATCCGGGAGGAGGTAGACGAGGTCGCCGCCCGGGCCGAGGGACGCTCGCTCGGTCTCGACGTCTCCCGCCCGCACACGGTGCTGGTGGTCGGTGGCCGCGGCGAGCTGGGGCCGACCGCGGCCTCCGACCTGCGCCTGGGCATCCTCCGCTCCCGCCTCCAGGGCGCACAGGCCAGCGCGCTGGCCGTCCTGCTCAGCAGCGGCCTGGTGGTCGTGGCGCCGGTCGCCGAGTCGGGTGCGGTGGAGGAGCTGCTGCAGCGCTGGCTCCGCTCCGACGAGGCCCCGGAGCTGACGGCCGGGGAGGGTACGCCCGGCTCGGGGGTGGCCGGGCTGGCGGCCAGCTACCGGGAGGCGATCCGGGCTCGCGCCCTGGGCGGCATCCTCCACCCCGAGCGCGTGCTGCACCGTTATCGGGAGCTGGCACTCTTCGACCTCTTCCGCCAGGGCGAGGCCATGGACGCCTTCGTCCGGGAGGCGCTCGGTCCGTTGCTGGAGGTGGAGGCGAGGCGGCGGCAGCTCCTGGTGGACACGCTCACCGCGCTCTTCGCGAACGGGCTGAACCGCAAGCGCACGGCCTTCCAGCTGGGCGTGCACCAGAACACCCTCTCCAACCGGATCCGCCGCGTCGAGCGCCTGCTGGGCGGCTCCCTGCTCTCGGGTGAGTTCTGCTTTCGAATCCAGCTGGCGCTCCGGCTGCTTCCCCTCACCTCGTTCCGGCCGCTGGTGCGGCCGCCGGGCTCCGGCATGGCGACGCCGGCACGACCGACCTGAGCGACGGGAGGCCGGCCGCGGTCGGGTTCGACGGGCCGGGGCTTCAGCGCGCGTCCAGGAGGTGGTCCCCGACCAGGGGCCCGCCGGAGGGTGCGCAGCCCGCCCTGGGCGCCGGCCTCGACCACCATCTGCCCAATGCGGAAGGTGACGCGGCGGTCGACGCCGGCTCACGCCGCCCGGGCGGCTCCCGGGCGATGGCGGGCCGCCATCGGCCGGGTGGTCATGTCACCCGCCCAGCCGTGAGTCGAGCCGCCGCCGGTGGACACAGCTCCGGAGGCCATCGGCCGCCCCGGTACCAGATCTGCAAAGATCACGAGTCGACCGGCCCCATGGGCCACGTCCGGCCAGCGTGGTCAGGGGTTCCGCTGGTGACGATCCCGGGCCCGCCGGTAGGCATGGTTGACCAGCTCACGCACCTGATCTCTGGTATGTGCCCGGCACCTGGATCGAGATCCAGCTTTGCGCCGCGTATACGGGGGTGCGGGATGACGCGATCCGGGACGGCGAAGTCGAACTCCGCTGCACGGTCAGCGAACTGCGCCGGCGAGAACCCGAACGGTCGCTCGAAGACATCGCGACCCACCGCCAGATTCAGTCGGAAGACGCCTGGTCGGTCGAGGTTGGACAACGTGTCGAAGCCGGGATAGTCCTTGGTGACGATGGTTGCGAATGGCTGCCGCCGGTCCGAGGTCCCATCCGGATCGTAGAAGAAGAACGAGTCACCCCAGGAGACCTCCGGGGCATTGTTCTCCGGGCCGGCCGTGATCACCACCACGCCGGGGAGGTTGGCCAGCAGCCCTATAACCTCCTCTTCGATCACCCGCCGATCATGGCCTCGTGCCTCGGATCGGCCGGGGGGCCTGCATCGCGCCTCCGACCTGGAGGGACGGCCGGAGACCGATGCGCGACGCCAACGCAGGGCGAGGAACTCCCGCCCTTCACCTCGTCGCGATCATACTTGCCGATCTCCCCCCGCCGGTCCTCGAGGGAGGACCGGCCTCCCAGCCGGCGAGACGCTCGGGCGCGACCGACGACCTGCTGGCGAACCGTCGTCGGTCCGGGCCCCGCAAGGGGCAAGCGCCATCTCGAGGCGAGGCGACCCGGCAACCGCGCTCGCGGACAGGACTCGGACGACGAGCGGCCCTGGAGCAGGATTCCATACCAACGGCCTGCTACCACCACATGCCTCGGACTCCTGGACCGGGATGGGGCGGCGGCCGGAGCCGGGTTGGGAGCGGCCTGGCCCGAGTTCGAGCCGAACTCGGCCGAGCTGGGAGGAGGGTGGCTGGTGCGCCTGGCAGGAGTCGAACCTGCTGCCTCATGCTCCGCAGGCATGCGCTCTATCCGGTGAGCTACAGGCGCACGGTCGAGACCGCCCTGATCGGGCGCCCCGCCTGACGCATTCTACCCAGCCCGGACACCCGGTCGAACCACGGTTGGCCGGCCCGGCGATCCCGGAAGCGGCGGCCGGCCCCACCTCCTCGACCCTTCCTGGTCCGGGCACCGCGCCGGCCCCGACCCTAACGCCGCGGCCGGGACAGGCTGACGCCGAGGATCATGCCCACCATCAGCGTGATGCTGACGATCAGGGCCAGGGCCGCCAGATCGATGTGGACGTTCATCGGACCTCCTTTACCCCCGTTCCCTACGAGCCCGCCCGGGCCGAGAACGGCACCCCACGTCCGCACCGGGGACGGAGCAATCGCCGGGACGGCCGTCCTCCGGCGCTCCACGCTCGCTCCACGAGACCGCTCTCCCTTACCGCCACCACGGCGGGACCTCACCAGGCGATAGCATGTCAAGCATATCATGAAAGTAACGTTTTTTGATCACATTTGAAAGTAACGTTCTTCCCGGCTCATCATGAGCGGGTGAGCGCCGACCAGCCCGACATCGAGGTCGCTTGGGACCGTCTCGAGGAACGATCGCTGAGCCGGCTGCGGCCCGACGAACGGGAGGCGTACGCGCGCACCCGGGCCCTGTTCCCCGGCCGGGGTCGCCCTCGCCAGAACGCGACCCGATCGGAGGCGAGGGCCGAGCCGCTGACCGCCGCGCAGCGCCAGGCCCTGCTGCGCTCCCGACAGCGTCTTCTCGAGCTGATGGCGGTCGAGGCCGGCTGTCGCTCGCCGGCCGACCTGGCCGCGGCCCTGCTGCGTGAGCCGGCCAACCTGTCCCGGCTACACGAGGTGCCGGGATTGAGCGGCCGGCCCTACCTGCTGAGCGCCGTCCACGAGGGCCGGGTGACCGCCGAGGACGTGAGGCCGATCGCCGAGGAGGTCCTGCGCGCCGCCTACCGCCGCTGGCGGCTACCGCCCCACCCCGCCTCCCCGCCGAGCTGGAGCGCGTTCACCCCGCTCGGCGTCTCCCCGGCCGAACCGGCCGTGTCGGGTCGCCCGACGGCGATGCTCCTGGTCCAGCCCGTCGACGCCGAGGGCGCTCCACTCTCCTTCCAGACCGAGCCGGATGACTTCGACTACCTGGTGCGGCTCGGCGCGGCACGCTTCGGCAGCTCCCTCATCGCCCGTCGGGACGAGAGCTGGGGATTCCTGGTCGCCTTCCCCGCCGTCGCCGCCGCCGTCGGCGCCGCTCGCTCGATCCGGCGAGACCTCGCCGCGGCGGCACCGCCCATCCGCTTCCGAATGGCCATCCACGTGGGACCGTTGACCGGCCCCCTGGGCGGCTTCCCCTCGCGCGACCTGCACGTCGGCGAGGCACTGTTGCTCCTGGCCGGCGTCGATCAGGTGCTGGTGACGGCGGTGGCCCGGCGGGCCCTGCGCGAGTCGGAGGTCGCCGTTCGCCAGCTCCACGCCCATGGCCCCCGAATCCTCCCCATCCTGCAAACCGAGGAGGTGTACGAGCTCGACGCCCCGGTCGGTGCCGAACTGATCCAGGCGCCCCTGTCCGTGACCTTTCAACGTGTGCCGGCGGTGCCGTTCATCGCCTTCCCCGACCTGGTCGGCCTGGGTATGAGCAGCATCACCGAGAACCGCGCCCGGGTGGTGACCTTCGTCGGCCCCGGCGGCGCGGGCGCCACCCGCGTGGCCCTCCAGGTCGCCACCGCCCTCTCCCGGCGGTTCGCGAGCATCCACTACGTCGACCTGGCGGCCATGGTCGACCGCATGCGCGTCGCCAGGTTCGTCGCCGAGGCGCTGCAGGTGCGCATCCAGGGACCCGGCCTGGACGCGCTCGCGTCGGTGATCCGGCACCTGGGAGAGAGGCCCACGCTGCTGGTCCTGGACAGCTGCGACCGGGCGCTGGTCGAATGCCGGAAGCTGGTCGAGGAGCTGCTGACCGGTTGTCCGGCACTGACCGTCGTGGCCACGGCCACTGAGCCGCTGAGCCTGCCGGGTGAGGTCGCCCTCCACCTTCGCCATCTGTCGTTGCCGACACGCCGTGACGACTCGGTCCGCCTGGTGGACCTGGATTCTTCGGAGGCAGGCCGGCTGTTCATCACCAGGACTGGCCAGGTCAACCCCACCTATGCCTTCACCGAACCGGAAGCGGGTGCCGTGGCCAGGGTCTGCGAGCTGGTGCAGGGTCTCCCCATCGCCATCGAGTTGGTGGCGGCCATGGCAGCCGTCGTCACCGCCGCCCCCGCCGATCTGGCCCGGGAGCTGGAGGAGTACCTCTGGCAGCAAACGGGCACGCCCGCCCCCGCCCTACCCCGGGACCGCCTGCTTCAACTGACCATCTCCTGGTGCCTGCGCAAGCTGCGCGAGCAATCGCCCGGGCTGGAGCGTTCGGCGTTGCTGTTGTCGTTGTTCCCGGCCGACTTCGATTTAGCCGCGGCTCGGGCCGTCTGCGCCGGTCCCCCTCAGACGCGCTTCGAGGAGACGCTCCGAGCGTTGGTCCGGCAGGGCTTCGTGCAGTCGCTGCTCAGCGGAGCCGGCACCCGCTACCGCGTGCCCAAGTCCATCCGGCTGGAGTGCGAGGCCCGCCGCCGGTACGACGAGACCCTCCTGGCCGAGGTCGAGCGGGCACGGGCCCGCTTCGCCCGGCACTTCACCGAGCGCCTGGTAGCCACGGTCGACGCCGTCTACGGGCCGGACCAGCGGCGCTGGATCGAGCTGCTCAAGCGCGAGATCCCGAACTTCCGAGCTGCCCTCGCCTGGTCGCAATCCAGCGCGGAGGACGGCGCCACCTGGGTCATCCTGTGCGCCGCCTACGCCCGCTTCCTGCTCCAGATCGGGCACGCCGGCGAGGCGGAGGAGATCGTGGAGGACGCGCTGCGGCGCAGTCAGGAACGCGACCGTGTCCGCCTCCGGCTCCTCTCTGAGGCAGGGCTGGTCGCCTGGCGTCGAGGAGACCTGGCTCGAGCCAGGGAACGGTGGACCGAGACCGTCGAGGTGGCGGCCGAGCTGGGGGACCCGGACGACCAGGCCCGGGCACTGGACCAGCTGGCCACGCTCGCCCTCGCCGAGGGCGACCTGGTCCAGGCCCGGCGGCTCTGCCAGGCCGGCCTGGAGATCGCCGAACGGATTCAGAGCCTCAGCCGTCTCTCCTTCAGCCGCTTCCACCTGGGGCTCATCGAGCTCAGACGAGGCGAGCTCGCCGTCGCTCGGGAGCACCTGGAGGCCAGCCTGGCCATGCGGGAGGAGAAGGACCACCCCAATCGGCTCCGTGTCGCCAGCAGCTTGCTCGGCCTGGTGGAGCTGGCCGTGGCCGAGAGCAAGGCGGGCCGCGACGCCCGAGCGGCCGGCCGCGAACACCTGCGGCGGGCGATCGAGATCTACGCTCGAGGCCCGGACCGCCCAGGGATCGCCTCTGCCCTCTGCCTGGGCGCCGTGCTCCTGATCACGGAGGGCGAGCTGGAGGGTGCCGTCCGGCTCCACGCGGCCGCACAGCGCATCCTGGCCGACATGGGCCAGGACCTGTCGGCCATCTGGAAGCCGTTGGTGGAAACGGCGCTCGACGACGCCCGCAGGCAGCTGTCACCCCACGCCTTGCGAATCGCCGAAGACCTGGGGCGGAAGCTGGACGATGCCCAGGCGATGGCCTACGCCGGGGAGCTGCTGGCGGCGCCGAGGGTACCCCGAACCAGCGGGGTCGCCGGGGAGGGCCCTGGCCCGTCCCCCGGTCGATCGGCCGGCCACCGGTAGCGTGGCGGGATGTCTCCACGTCGAGGACCACTTCCGGCCGCGGTACCGGGCCCGACCAGGCCTCGCCGGCGCACTGCGGCGGCCCAGGGTTCGACGCAGCGAGGCGCGCCTTCGAACCGATGAAGGGTTCGGGGAAGGCCGTTGAACTCCTTGCCCGTTCGCGGCCGCCGGCCAGGGTGTCCCTCCGGGTGGCGGTGGGTTCCACTGGGCGCGGTAAACTACCTCCGCCGACGCGCCTGTAGCTCACTGGATAGAGCGTGCGGCTCCGGACCGCAAGGCAGGGGGTTCGATTCCCTCCAGGCGCACCACAACGCTAACTCGAATTCAACAGCAGCACTGTCGTGTTTCCCGAGCCTCCGCGCCAGGCTGACGACCATCTCGACTACGATCCCCGACCGTGCCGCTTGCCCTGAGCAGCAGGCCGATCCACGCCGCCCCTCGCCTGGCCTCCGGAAGCGCCCTCGTGTAGCGCTCCGTCGTCATCGCCAGCGCGGAGTGCCCGGAGGGCGTACATCGTCCCTGGGACGGGACGTTCCCGGACGACACGTCCCGGGAGCGCCACAACCGGGCACGCCCGGACGTCGCCGGCACGGCCGGCCGCCGACGACCTTCAACGGAGTGGACGACTCGCCCACCGCCTTGCCCCTCCCAGGAGGTTGCCACGTGGACTGGAAGCTGGAACTGGTGGTGATTCCCGTGTCCGACGTGGACCGAGCCAGGGACTTCTACGTCGGGAGGGTCGGCCTCGAGCTGGACGTCGACCACCGGGCAGGCGACGACTTCCGGGTGGTGCAGATGACGCCGCCCGGCTCGGCCGGTTCGATCGCCGTGGGCAAGGGGATCACGGACGCGGTCCCGGGCTCGGTCCAGGGACCTGGTCGTGGCCGACATCGAGGCCGCGCGCTCGGAGCTGGTCGGACGCGGGGTCGACGCCAGCGAGGTCTTTCACTCCGAGTCGGGTCGGAGGAGGCCGGGACCGGACCCCCGGCGTGCCGACTACGGCTCGTTCCTGTCCTTCGACGATCCGGACGGCAACGGCTGGCTGGTCCAGGAGGTCCGGCGGGACCTGGGCCTGAGCCCCGCCCCGACACCGCACCAGGGACACGAGGCCCGCAGAGCGGTCGACCGTGCCACCATGAGGCCCTTGCTGGAGCTGACGGACGCGTGGCGAGCGACCTACCCCGGGGCGGCCATCGGCCTGCTGGCCATGACCTCGGTGCGAAACCCGCCTCCCGGCGCCGATCTCCTGGCCCGGGTCGAGGCCCTGGCGGCGGAGGTGAGGGCCCGCCATGCCGGCCGGTCCCGGACCGAGCTGGAGAACCTGCCGGCAATGCGGCCCTACGTCGGCCACTACCGGCGCTTCGGCAAGACCTATCACCTCCTCCTCCAGCTGGAGTCGGTCGCGTTCCGCGGGCGGCCGCCCCTGGCGGCCGACTCCCTCGTCACCGCCATGTTCGCGGCCGAGATCGATCACCTGCTGCTGACCGCCGGCCACGACCTGGACGCCCTCCGGCCGCCGCTGGTCGCCGACGTCACCCGCCCCGGCGACCGGTACATCGGTATCGGAGGCAAGGTGATCGAGACCAGGCCCGGGGACATGTGCATCCGGGACGGCGAGGGAATCGTCTCCGCGGTCCTCCACGGCCCGGACCGGCGAACCCGGCTGCTCCCCACCACCGAGTCCGTCCTCTTCACCACCTACGCGCCGGCCGGGATCACCGATGCCGAGCTGGGGGACCACCTGCGCGCCATCGAGGAGCTGGTCCGGGCCGGGTCGCCCTCGGCGATCACCGAGCTGCTCGACAGCCGGAGAGCTTGAAGGAGGGGCCCGTGGCCGGGAGGATCGCCGGCGGTGGCCCCGGCCGGGTGTGGCCAGCACCCCAGCCGGCTCAGTGTCTGCCGACGACCACGTCCAGCAGGGCCGCTGCGGTGCCGGTCCACGCCAGCCCGAACACCCAGGCCAGGGCCTTGCTCCGTCGCCACCGATAGGTGAGCCTGGGACACTCCACACAGCGCAGGTTCGTGGGCGGAGGTCGACCGTTCCCGGCGTAGCGTTCGATTCCCCACCAGAGCAACAGGGCGCCGATCACGACGCCGATGAACGTCTGCACCATGCTCGCTTCCCCGCAACGTGCAGCATGGGATGACGCTCCTCGGTCGGACAAGGGACACCCCGGCAGGCATGCTGGGACAACCGTCCGGGACCGGCCCCACCACGCCGGCGCCCGGACCGCCCGACACCACCCGGCGCGGTGACGCCGTGATGGCGGCGATCACGACATCCGGACGACCAGGTCCGCGCTCGACCGGGTGCGGGCGACGAGCCGGGCGTTGGCCTCGTCGCGCTCGTAGGCCCACCGGCGAGCCTGTTCGACGGTCTTTCC
>Ga0209810_1001452_pt1 | contig 35694 bp, 37 predicted proteins | sample Coa_R1_7_FD_187159 | JGI IMG/M metagenome (GOLD analysis project Ga0209810, IMG submission 187159) | Surface soil microbial communities from Centralia Pennsylvania, which are recovering from an underground coalmine fire - Coalmine... | ecosystem: Environmental > Terrestrial > Soil > Unclassified... | reverse complement strand
TCCATCAGCCTCGTGGTCGCGGGCCAGCTGCTGGTCGAGATCGTCTTCAGCTATCCCGGCATCGGCTACCTGCTCTTCCAGGCGGTGCTGAACAACGACTACCCGCTGGTCCAGGGGATCTTCGTGGTCATCACCCTGGTCGTGCTGCTGGCCAACCTGATCGCGGACGGGGTGTACGTGCTGATCGACCCCCGTGCTCGCCAGGAGGCGTGAGGGGATGGGCACCCACGTCAACCGTCCCGCCCGACCAAGGCTGTGGGGGCTGCAGCTCCCGCGTTCGCCGAAGGTGATCGCGGGCCTGGTGATCCTCGGCGTCTTCGGCCTGCTCGCGATCGTAGGGCCGCTCATCGCCCCGTACGGCCCCGACTACCACCCCGCCAGCATCCAGCAGGCGGCCGCCCAGCACTGGGTGAAGCTCGTCAAGCCGCCCCCCGGCAGCCCCGGCCTTCGCTACCCGGTCCCGCTGCCTCCGTCCCCCGCCCACCTCCTGGGCACCACCTACTATGCCCAGGACGTTCTCTCCCAGCTGCTCTGGTCGGCGCGGGCGACGGTGGTGGTCGGCCTCCTCGCCGGCGCCATCGCGACCGCGCTGTCGATCCTGGTGGGTGTCAGCGCCGGCTACCTGGGGGGCAGGGCCGACGAAGGGCTCTCGCTCGCCGCCAACGTGTTCCTCGCCATCCCCAGCCTGCCCCTGCTCATCGTGCTGGCCAGCTACACGACCCGGGCCACCTCGGACGTCCTCGTCATCGCCCTGGTCGTGGCCGTGACCGGCTGGGCCTACGGGGCCCGGACGCTCAGGGCCCAGACGCTCTCCCTGCGCAACCGCGACTTCGTCGAAGCCGCCCGGGTCTCGGGCGAGCGAAGCCTGCGCATCATCCTGGTCGAGGTCCTGCCCAACCTGACCCCGATCGTCGCCTCCTCCTTCCTCTTCACCACCCTCTATGCGCTGGGCGCTTACGTGGCCCTCGCCTTCCTCGGACTGGCCGGCACCCAGTGGAACTGGGGGTGGATGCTGTTCTGGGCCCAGCAGCAGAGCGCCGTCATCAGCGGCTGGTGGTGGTGGTGGGCGCCGCCGGGTCTCTGCATCGCCCTGCTCGGCACGGGGCTGGCGCTGGTCAACTTCGGGATCGACGAGTTCATCAACCCCCGCCTGCGCACGGCAGGGCGGTCGGAGCGGGCCGCGCGCCGGGCCGGCCTCCGACTCCGGCAGCGGTTCGGCTTCACCCCGGTGCTGTCCCGCCCGCCGGCCGAGCCCGGCGGCACCCGGGCGGCGCCGGCGCCGCCCGGGACGGCGGAGCCCCTCCTCGAGATCCGGGGGCTCTCCGTCGACTACGGCTACGGCGGTGACGCCGTGCACGCGGTCGTGGACTGCGACCTGGTGCTGCGCCGGGGTCAGGTCCTGGGGCTGGCCGGGGAGAGCGGCAGCGGCAAGTCCACCCTGGCCCTGGCCGCGATCAGGTTGCTTCGCCCGCCGGGCGTGATCACCTCCGGCCGGGTCCTCTTTCACTCCCCGCCCACCGGCGGAGCGCGGCCTCGGAGCACGGACGTGCTGGCGGCGAGCCCGGAGGAGCTGCGGACGCTCCGCTGGTCCGAGGTGGCCGTGGTCCTGCAGAGCGCGCTCAACGCCCTCAACCCGGTCATCAACCTCGGAGCCCAGTTCGACGACCTGCTCCGGGCACACCGTCCGCACCTCGGCCCCGGTGAACGGCGGCGGCGGGCGGCGGAGCTCCTGGCCATGGTCGGCATCGACCCCGGCCGGCTGCGCAGTTATCCCCACGAGCTGTCCGGCGGGATGCGCCAGCGAGCCATGATCGCCATGGCCCTGGCCCTGGAGCCCCGGGTGGTGATCCTCGACGAGCCCACCACCGCGCTCGACGTCGTCACCCAGGCGGAGATCCTCCAGGAGCTGGTGAAGCTGCGCGACCGGATGGGATTCGCGGCGCTCTTCATCAGCCACGACCTCTCGCTGCTGGCGGAGCTGGCGGACGAGATCGCGATCATGTACGCCGGCCGGATCGTGGAGCGGGGGCCGGCGGCGTCGCTCTTTCGCGCCCCCCGGCATCCCTACACCGAGCGCCTGATCCACTGCTTCCCGCCCCTCCACGGGGCGCGCAGGCCGATGCAGGGCATCCCCGGGTCGCCGCCGGACCTGGCCGCCCTGCCCCCGGGATGTGCCTTCCATCCCCGCTGCCCCTGGGCGATGGAGCGCTGCATCCGGGACCTGCCCGGGCTGGAGGCGGTCGACGGCCCCGCCCGCGGGGTCCCCATCGGAACCGGTTCCGATGGGGCACCCGCTCGCGAGGTCGCCTGCTGGCTGCACCGGGACGGAGCCACGGTGCCGGCGGAGCTGGCCCTGTCCGAGACGGGAGAGGATCGATGAGGACCGGTGGTGCCGCTCCCCCTGAGACCACGATCGAGCCCCGCCCCCCGGTGCTCGCGGGCCGGGATCTCGCCAAGGGCTTCTGGGTGAGGCGCGGCCGCGGGCCGTTCGCCGGTCGCGTTCGCCTCGTGGCCGTGGACGGGGTGTCGATCGAGCTGGCCGCGGGCACGGTGACCGGCCTGGTCGGCGAGAGCGGGTCCGGGAAGACGACCGTGGTGCGGATGCTGGCCAGGATCATCAGGCCCGACTCGGGCCAGATCCTGCTCGACGGCGGGCCGGCGCCGTCCGGACGCCCGCTCGGTTACGCCCGCCAGGTGCAGATGGTGTTTCAGGACCCGTTCGCCTCGCTCAACCCCGTCTACCGGGTCCGCCACCACCTGGTCCGGCCGCTCCGAATCCATCACCGCGGCCAGGTCGACGAGGAGGCGGCGCTCGCCGAACTGCTCCACCGGGTCGCCCTGGATCCCCCGGCCCAGTTCCTGGACAAGTTCCCGCACGAGCTGTCGGGAGGCCAGCGACAGCGGGTGGCGATCGCGCGGGCGCTGGCGGTGCGCCCGCGGGTGCTCCTCGCCGACGAGCCGGTGTCGATGCTCGACGTCTCCATCCGCCTCGGGGTGCTCAACCTGCTCGCCGACCTGCGGGAACGGGAGCGGCTCGCGATCCTCTACGTCACGCACGACATCGCCTCGGCCCGCTACCTGGCCGACACCATCGCCGTCATGTACGCCGGTCAGGTGGTCGAACAGGCGCCGAGCACGATCCTGACCGACCATCCCGCCCACCCCTACACCCAGCTCTTGCTGTCGGCCGCACCCGATCCGGACCGGACCGGGCCACCGCAGCTGGCCGGCGGGGGAGCGCCCCCCGAGCCGCTCGAGCGGGGGCGTGGATGTCCGTTCCATCGGCGGTGTCCCCACGTCATGGAGGTCTGCCGACGGGCGAGACCGCCGAACGTCGCCGTCTCCCCGCACCACACCGCGGCCTGCTGGCTCCACGCCGGCCCCGGGACCGATCGGACGGGGGAGCCGGACCGGACACCGGAGGCACGGAACGCCGACCAGGAGACGACGGCGACGGCCGGGCACCGCATCCATCACGACCCAAAGGAGGTGTGAGAGCCGGAGATCGTCATGCCTTGAAAAACGTGCCGAACAGAGTGGGGAATCGTCGATGCGTTGAGGCCCATCCTGGGCCACTGATCACGGAGGAGAGGATCCTTTGAGGCGAGAAAGATGGTTGGCGGCCGCGATCGCAGCCGCCGCTCTCGGGGTGGCGGCTTGCTCGGGCGCGTCACAGCAAACCAGTTCGGTGGGCAAGTATCCGCTGCGAATGGAGGCCAACACCGGGGTCACGTTCACGCGTGACTTCAACCCGTTCGACGCCAACTCGTTCGCGGTCAAGATGAACCTGGCCTCGCTGATCTACGAGCCACTGTACGAGATCGATGCGCTCGATCCCTCCCAGCAACACCCCTGGCTGGCCAGGAGCACGAGCTGGGGGAACGGCGGCAAGGATCTCACCATCGCGGTTCGATCCGGGGTGAAATTCAGCAACGGCCAGACGCTGACGGCCAGCGACGTCGGCGCCACGTTCAAGGCGATCAAGGATGTTCCGGCGGCCAACCGGACGGGGGTCCCGCCCCAGGCCGACGATCCGACGGTGAGCGGCAACACGGTCACGCTCCACTTCCAGACACCGCAGTACAGCAACACCTTCTCGATCCTCGGCTCGACGTTGATCGTCCCGGCATCGCTGATCAAGCAGCTGGGGGCGAACCTGGCCACGGCCACCGTGCCCAACCCGCTGGGGACGGGACCGTTCACGCTCTCCAGCTTCTCCACCTCGGTGGTGAAGTTCAAGCCCAACCCGTACTACTGGGGGGGCAAGCCTCCCGAGCCGGAGATCGACGTCCCCTCCCTGGCCACCAACAACGCTGCCAGCCAGGCGCTGGCCGCCGACCAGCTCGACTGGGCGGGGAATGACATCGCCAACGTCTACCAGAACTACGTCAACCTGAACCCCCAGACCAACCACGCCTGGTTCGCCCCTGGCAACACGGTCACGCTGTGGTTCAACGTGGGTTACGGCGCCCTGAGCGATCCCCAGGTCCGCCGGGCGATCAGCTTTGGGATCAACCGCACCGAGCTCGCGACCTACGGGGAGTCGGGGTACGAGAACCCGGCCACGTCGTCCAGCGGGCTGATCCTGCCCAACCAGAAGGCCTACCTGCCCGCCGACGGCAGCCTCACCAACGACCTGCCCGCCCGCAACGAACCGGACGCCACCCGGGCGAGCCAGGACGGCTGGAAGGGGCCCACGGTCGCCAGCATCCTGACCGCCGACGGCTACAGCGGATGGAACCCGAATGGTGGCCCCTGCACCGGGCCGGGCACCAACTGCTGGACCAAGAACGGGCAGATCATCCAGTTCAACATCGAAGACCCCATCCCCTACTCGGACTACTGGACCGACGCTCAGCTGATCTCCCAGGAGCTGCAGAGCGAAGGCATCGACGCCACCCCCAAAGGTGACAACCCGGACACCAGCTGGTACACCAACTTCCAGTCCGGCAACTTCCAGTCGATGATCCACTGGGGGGCGGGCGGGCCCTTCCCGTTCGTCCAGTACCAGAACTGGCTGGACGATTCCCAGCCGAGGTCGGCGGGGGACTACGGCGGCTTCCAGAGCCCCGAGGCACAGCAGGCACTCCAGGCCCTCGAGGCCACGTCTCCCAGCGACACCGCGGCCGTCAACCGGGCGACCCAAGTGCTGGAGGAGATCGTCTCCCAGCAGGCGCCGGTGGTGCCGCTGCTCTACGGCGCCGACTGGAACGTCTACAGCAGCGCCCACTACGTGGGATGGCCGGACGCCAGCCACCCCTACATGGACCCGTCGCCCAACGATCCGGAGCTCCCCTACATCCTGATGCAGCTCAAGCCGGTTGCCTGATCACACGGGCCGCCGGTACGGCTCGGCCGGTGCCCGGCCCGGCCGAGCCGCCGGCTCCGGCCGGCCGCGTGTCTCCTCCCGGAGAGGCGGGAACGAGTTCCACGAGCAGACCCCGAACCTGCTGGTCGATGGCGTCGCAGATCGGGCGGACCCGCTCCACCGAGAGACCGCCGGGGTCGGGCAGGCCCGATCCAGATATGGCTTGCCCGGGTGGACGGACCCGGCCCTCTCCTCATCCACCGGTTCGACGAGGCCGGCGAGGTCCGGGTGGACGGCCGAGCCGCCGGCATCGGTCCCCTCTCGGGTCGGCGTGATCGCTGTCACCTGTCCCGCCGGTGGCCACGCCTGTCTCGAACCGGACCGCCCGCCGGCGCCCTCTCCGACATCCCATCAGACGAGCAGCACCCGCGCGAAGGAGGGCTGGATCAGGCCCTCGATCCGGTCGTCGAGAGGCCGGACACGTGTTGCTCCGGCTGAGAGGAGTTCGTGGGCACGGCCGGGCCGGGCGGTGGCTCACCCGGGCCTCACCGACGGCAGCGATGCCACTTTCATCTGACCGTGCTCGGGTGGGCGGCCTGCAGGAGCGGCCCCACAGGTCCTGCCTCCGCTCGATCCCGCCCAGATCCCCTCCTGGCCGACGGGTCGAACGTTGATGGAAGGCATCCGCACCGCCTCGCTCGCCGCAACGGTGACGCCAGACGGTCGAAGTCGACCACCATCACAACCTCCGCGAACTCACCGCTCGGCGGGATGCCCTCCGCCCTCAGCTCCGCGATGGCCCGACCCCGCAGATCCTTCACGAGTTCGCGAAGCCCGGCCATCGACACCCGGTCGACCGGCGTCCCCACCGTGCGCACGTAGTCGCGACGGAAGTCGGTGGCGAGCGCGCCCAGCGGGGAGGCGAGCCCCGGATGCGGCGGTACCACCACGCTGGCCATGCCGAGCTCGGCCACGAGGCGCGCCGCGGGGAGCGGCTCGGCGCCGCCGAAGGCGACGAGCGAGAGTCCCGAGGATCGAGGCTCTGCTCGACAGGATGCGGCGGATGGCGCCGGCTCGGGCGGCGTTGACGACCTGGACGATGCCCGCCGCGGCCTGCAACGGGTCCAACCCGAGCGGCTCGCCGACCCGGAGCCGGATCGCCTCTTGCGCTCGCTCCGGGTCGAGCCGCAGCCGTCCCCCGAGGAGGTGGTCGGGGTTCAGGTACCCGGGCACCAGATCGGCGTCCGTGACCGTCGGCTCCGTCCTCCCCGGCCGTAGCACGCCGGCCCTGGGTCGGCGCCCGCGCTCTCCGGGTCGACCTGCGACTCCGAGGGGGAAAGGTCAGGAGGGATGTCGCAACATCGCGGGTGACATCGCCGTGGGCCGAACCCCGGCCGCCCACCGCTCGGCGCCCAGCGGGGCACTCCGTCCGGACCTTTCACCCCACATGGTGGATGCCCACGCTTCCCACGGTGCCCGAGCGCTACGACGAGGGGCCCATGGGCATCGCGGGATCGACCCAGCGCAGCCCCGGCACCTCCGAGAAGGCCCGGTCGGCGGACACGAGGGCGTCGAGCCGACGGTTCAGGGCCACGGCCGCGAGCATGGCGTCGAAGGCCCCGAGGCGCGGATGAGCCAGGTAGAGCGTCAGACCGAGATCCAGGTCGGCGGCATCGGAGGAGATCAGTGTCAGCATCGCCGCGAAGCTGCGAGCCAGGTCGACCGCATCCTCGCGAGAGCGGCGTCGCGAGCGGACGTGCGTGAACTCCTGCAGGACCTCCACCGTGGTCGCCGCCTGAACCTCACCCCGGACATGGGCCTGCAGCAGGCGGCGGCAGGCCGGACGGAGGACGTGGTCCGCGCCCACCGCGTACGCCAGGACGGTCGTATCGAGCAGGATCACTGGCCGCCCAAACGATCGTGTGCTTCGTCAAGCTCCCGTCGAAGGTCGTGGGGGTCCGGTGGGACGGGCATCGGCTCGGCCGCCAGGATCGCCTCCAGCGCGGCCCGGCGTCGCTCCAGGTCGGCCTCGGTGGGCAACTCATCGATCGCGTCCCGGATCACCGCGGCGATCGAGGTCCCGCGACGGCGCGCCTCACCCTCCACCTTGCGGTACCGTGCCTCGTCCAGGAGAATTTGTACGCGCCGTTCAAGCATGCGCATATGCTAGCGCATGTGCAGTCGCCGCGCTGGGCACTCGCCTGGTCCCCTCATCGCCGCGGTCCGACACCTCGACGCCCCGGTCGGGCCTGCCGCCGGACTCGGCCGGGCGGTGCCCGAGGACCGTCTGCCTGCCGGGCTCGATGGGAAGGGGCCGCCCATGGACTCGGTGGACTGGCGCAGCCGGCGCGCAGCGGTCAGCACTACCACCGATCGAAACGGCGCCTGGCAGACTCAGACCTGCTGGCCAAGGCGCCACCGAGGGTTGCCATCACCCCAGCGAGCGTGGCCGCGATCACCGCCGCCTCCGGCGAGTGGACCTCGCCCCGGTGCCGGATCACCCCGCCCGGTCGCCAGCGGCCGACCCGGCACGATCCCCCCGGACCGCCGGCCAGGGCAGCCAACGCCCCAGGGTCGAGCCGGGATGGTCGACATCAGGCAGCAGGCCGCCCACCACGCCGGCGGCCAGCCCGATCAGGGCGGCCCGGCCGGGGTGGGCGCTGACGGGAAGGGCGGCCACCGCCCCGACCAGCGCGTGGGTTCGACCTCGCACGGGATCGAGGGTGGGCGAAACGCGGGGCCGAGCCGGCCACCACCTCCCGCCCGTCGAGTGCATACTCGACGCGTGGAGGAGACACGGGCCGCCGTGGGCGGTGGCCACGCCCCGGCCGAGGCCCCCGAGACCGGCCCCGACCAGCTGATCGCCCGCTTCCTCTCCGGCCGCCCCCAGGCCACCGCCCGCGCCTACACCGCCGACCTGGAGGACCTGGCCCGCTTCCACGGCACCGCGGCGGAGGATGCCGTCGGCTCGCTCTTGCTCGGGCCCGAGATCGCCCGAGAGCTGGTGCTGGGCTACGCCGTCGAGCTGCGCCGCCGAGGCCTGGCCCCGGCCACCGCCCGGCGGCGGCTGGCCACCCTGCCGGACGCCGCCCCCCTTCCTCCATCAGGTAGCGCTTGGGGCCGGCCCCGTCGTCCGGCACCGATACCTCGATCCACTGCACCCGGTCGACGGGTGACGACGAGCGGCCGAGCACCGCCAGCACCTCCCCCCAGCGGGCGATCTGCCGGGCCTGCTCCTCGGCGTCGCGCAGCGTGAACCCCGAGCCCCGAACCCGGAGCACGACCATGCGCCGGCGGAGGCGGCGGTCCTCGAGCAGCCCCAGGGCGGGGACGCCGGGCAGCGAGGCGGAGCGCAGCTCCACCCCGCGCAGGAAGGGAGGGGGCCGCCGCTCCGGCGGCACCGACCCCCCGGCGGTGACGGTGAAGGTCCCCAGCGCCTCCCCGTCGGCCCCCCAGCGGCGTCGCCTCACCAGCCAGCCCAGGGTCACCGGCAGCCACTCCACCAGCGCGAAATGGCCGACGGGCAGGAAGGCCAGGACCATCCCCAGGCCCACCACGGCCAGGGTGGCCGCCTCCTTGAGCAGGCCCCGATCCGGAGCCCCGAGGAAGGCCACCAGCCCGGCCATCAGGGCAGCGGTGAGGGTGAGCAGCTGGGCCAGGCTCAAGCCGAGCACGGTCTCGCGCCGGGAGCGCCCGGGCAGGCGGTAGGTGGGCGCGCTCATCCCTCCTCCTCCGGGGCACGCACAGGCTCGAAGCGCTCATCGCTCATCGGCACCACCACGCGCCTGCCTCCTCTCGGGAGGAGGATCTGACCCGAGGTCTCTCCCCCCTGGAGGGACGGTTGCCCGGGGAGCAGGATCAGGGGCCGTGCTCCCGCTGCCGCCTCCGTCCCCGATCTCGACGCCACCTCACCCACTGAGGAAGACAGGATGGGGGGCTGCTGACCTGGGCCGAGGCCAGCGTGCCCAACCATCACCGCAGGCTTGATGGCCTCCGGCGAGGCCGACCCGACCCTCGCCCCGGCCGCCTCGCGGAAGGGCTCGGTGACGGCGCCGACCGCCACCCGGCCGGCCTTGGCCGCAGCCCTCGCGCCCAGGGCCACGGCCCCCACCGGCCCTGCCGCCCACGCCCCGGACCGCCCCAGCTCCACCGCGCTCGCCACCACCGGCACCCCCAGGCCGGGCCTGGCGCTGGGGCCACCGGGGCCTCGACCGCCGCCAGCCGGGGCGCCGCCGAAGCCATCCCCATGTGGCCCAGGCCGCAGCTGGTCTGGCTTAGCCTGCGGCAACCCCCAGTCGCGCAGCCGGCTCAGGGACTGGCGCCAGAACAGACCCCGGCTCACCACAGAGGCCACTCGCCGCTCGGGCTCGCCGATCACGTGGTGGAAGGCCTCGCTGGCCGCCACCTCCACCAGCGGGATCAGCCGCACCAGCGCCCAGGGCGACATGGCCGCGATCAGGAGCAGGATCACCCCCATGAGCAGGTCGGCGATCGCCGGCTCGCCCTGGACCGGGTGCTGGTCGGGCAGCACCGGCACCCCGGCGGCGAAGGCCACCCCGGCCATGACCAGCACCACCACCAGCACCAGCTTGCTGGCGATCAGCCCCACCAGCAGCTCCAAGAGCCGCCGCACCAGCCCCCGCGCCGCCGGCCAGACCATGGCCGCGAAGCCCAGGGGCAAAAAGAGCATGGCCAGGTAGATCAGGGCCATCCGGGCCAGCAGCTCCAGGCCGATGGCGATCACCGCCAGCAGCCCCAGCACCCCGAGCAGGGTGGCCAGGAACCCCCACCAGCCCGGGTCGGCGGCCGCCATCAGCGCCACCCCGGCGGCGTCCTCGAGCGTCTGCCAGACCTGGTCGCCCAGCGCCCCCAGCACGAAGCCGCAGAGGTCGTCGGTGACCCGCATCAGGAGCAGGGTGAAGCTGACCACCCCGGCCGTGGCCAGCACCGCCGCCGGCAGGTGCTTGAGCACCGCCTCCCCGAGCAGGGAGAGGTCCCCCCGCACCAGCGCCTGGAGCACGGCCAGGAGCAGGAACAGCCCCAAGAGCCAGACCGCGATCGCGGTCATCCGCCCGTAGAGGGGCCGAAACCAGTCGCCCGGGGCCAGAGTGGGCTGGGTGACCACCGGCTTCAGCTGCTGTAGCTCGTGGCCGGCGCTGGAGAGCACCCACCACTGGACCTGCTCCAAGCCGATCCCCGCCACCTCCCCCGGCGGCTCCTCGCCCGGGCTCGGCGAGGGCGAGGTCATCGGCTGCGCCTCGGGCTGCCGGCCGGGGAGCGGGATCCCGGGCAGGGACCCGACCCCGATCGTGCAGCCGCCCGAGCCGGCGGTGGTGCCGGGCGGGCAGGTGAGGGCGCGGGCCTCGCCCGCGACCGCGCCCACGGCGAGCAGGGCCAGGGCCAGGGCCACACCGACCCGCGGCCGCGAACTCCGCATCACCGCTCCCCGCTCACGGGATGGTCCGGGCCAGGCGGACCAGGTGGTCGACGATGGCCGGCATCCCCGCCACCACCGCCGTCGCCGCCAGGCACAGCCCCACCGCCCCCAGCAGCTCGACCACCGCCAGCGGCCGCCCCAGTTGCCCCGCCCAGGCCAGCCGGGCCAGGGCGAGGATCAGGGCCCCCACCGCCACCAGCAGGGCCATCGCCCCCATCCCGCTCAGGAGCTGGGCCAGGGCCTCGCTCGGCACCCCCGAGGACATCGCATCAAAGCCGGTGGTCCCCATCAGTGGATGACCTGCTGGCCCCAGTGGAAGAGGTGGTTAGTGATGGCCGCCGCGGCGGCGATGCCCACGATGGCCAGGAAGATCACGATCAGGGCCTGCAACCCCCCGCCGGCCGCGCCCAGGTGTCCGGAGTGGACCCCGAAGGCCCACCGCCCCAGATGGACGATGAAGGCGATGGCCAGCAGCACCAGCAGGAAGGCGCCCAGCGCCGCCAGCACCGACTCGGCCGCCCCGTAGAAGGGCAGCACCTGGGTGGCGTTGGCGGTGTTGGCCGGATCGTAGTTCTGGATGTCGAGCCAGGTCATGCCATACCCTCCACCGGGAACCGGGCGCCCACCAGGCCGGCCAGGGCCAGGTAGTCGTCCGCCACCTGGGGGCCGATCAGCGCCCAGTCGAATCGACCGCCCCGGGCCAGGTGGCGGTCGAAGCGCACCGGCAGCCAGGCCACCCCCCGCCCCGCGAAGACCTGGCCCACCTGCTCTGCGGCGCGGGCGTCCGGGGCCGCGTTGACCACCACGCAGCTACGACCGGTCACGAACTCCCGCCCCCGAAGCCGCTCCAGGTGGTCGAGCGTGCGGCAGGCCAGCCGCACCGCGTCGGCCGAGGTGGTGGTCACCACCAGCGCCTGCTCCGCCCGCTCCAGGAACAAGGCCGTGGCCGGCTCGGCCAGGGTCGAGCCCACGTCGGCCACCACCAGGTTGTGGGTCCGCGCCAGCACCCCCAGCAGCCGCTCCGCCTGGACCCGGGTGAGAAGCTCGGAGCCGTCCAGCGGCGCCGCCACCACCTCCAGCCGCGCCTGCGGGTCACAGGTCGTGTAGCGGCTCACGTCCGCCCGCCCCTCCAGCTCCCCGGCCCGGGCCAGGTCGTGGGTGGTCAGCCACGCCCCCTCCACCGTCAGCCGGTCGGCCAGGTTGCCGACCTCGACCGCGGCGTCCAGGGCGACCACGGCGTCGGCCCGGAGCAGCCCGAAGGTCGAGGCCAAGAGCGCCGTCACCGTCGACTTGCCCACCCCGCCCTTGCGGGCCAGCACCGCCACCAGGGCGCAGCGGCCCTGGATCGGGGTCCGGGCCCGACGCGCCTGCTCGATCCGCCATCGCTCCTGCGCACCCGGCCCCGGCCGGATGAGCCCCAGGCTGGCCATCCGCACCGCCCGCCGCCAGCCGCCCGAGGCCGGCCGGCGTACCGCCAGCAGCTCCTCGAAGCCGGACGGCACGACCCGACGCGCACCCATGGCCTCGCTCCCGCCGGCCGAGGGCGACTCATCCCCAGCGGGGGAGAATCGGTCGAGCGGGATCACCTCGTCTTCGATCGCGGCCATGCGCCACCTCACCCCCCTAACGGTCAGCGAAACGACCTCACGGCCCCCGGGCCGGCGCTGCTCGCCTCCCCCCAGGGAGCGTCGAGAGGCAGGGGGGAAGATAGGGCGGGGGCTCGCCGGGGATCGAGGGCGGAGGCGGTTGGCGAGCCAGCATCCCCGCCGCCCGCCATCGGCGCAGCGTGCGTGGGTCCGGCCCTCACCCCAGCGCACGCAGCGCTCGGCGCAGGTCTCCCAGCTGGCCCCCTGGCCCCGCAGGGTCGCGACCAACTGGACGACCTCGGCCGCGTAGCGTCGCCGGGGGATCACCCCGGCGGGGCGCTCGGTCCAGACCCGCCGACAGCGTCGGCAGCGGCGGCGACGCAGGCGGAGGGTCTGTCTTCCCTCTCGCCCCACCAGCGTCCGTCGTCGGCTCCCCCAGCCCCAGCTCTCGGCGCCCCCGCAGCGCGGGCACCGCGCAGCCATGCCGCTTTGATTGACAAAGCGACACCAATACCGTCAAGCCGCGCTGTGCCCGTCAAGCGCCCGCGTGGTCAGCGCCCGCTGCCGGATCCGCCGCTGGGCAGCCGCCCGACACTCCAGGCACGGCGGCCCGTAGGCGGGCAGCTCCGCCCCATCCGCCAGCCCCCGCCCGCAGACGGGGCAGCGCGGCACGTGCTCGGGCAGCTCCTCACTCGGGGGTCGGCAGGGCCCCAGCACCCGCAGCTCGGCCGGGTCGACCAGCACCTCCCCCATCGGCAGCACCCGTCGATCGCCAGCATCGCCGAGCGGACGGGCGACCACCGTGCGCAGATGGACCGCCAGGACCTCCACCTCCGGCGAGGGCCAGGGCTCCTCGCGCCCGCAGGGGATCCCGAGGAAGAGCGCCCGGAACGGCACCTGCACCTGCTCGGGCGGGAGCCGTCCCTCGTCCAGGAGGTCGGAGAGCGGGGCCCGGCCGAGGACCGCCTCGACCAGCTGGAGCAGGCCCCGACACCGCTCCAGCCGGGAGCGCAGCTCCGGGCTCGCGGCCAGCTCCGGCGCCGCCAGGGGCAACGTGCGCAGCAGGTGGCGGAGCCGCCGCTCCAGCTCCCGCCAATCCTCGAGCGCCTCCTCGGCGGCTCGCCGCCGGCGGGATCCCCGGCCCCGGCGGGCCTCCGCCCAGCGCAGCAGCCCAGCCAGGCGGATCGGCTCTCGCCCGATCGCGTGGCGGTAGTAGGCGTCCCGCAGCTCAGCCGGGATGCGGGCCACCCGCTGCCAGCGGGAGGACTCGGACAGGGTGATCCCCAAATCCCTGAGCTTCAAAATCGCGCTGCGCGATTTTGATCTTCGGTCGCCTCCGGTACCGGCCCGCTCCCCCCGCTCGGCCATCTCTTGCAGCAGCTCACCCGCCCGGGCACGTGCCTCCAAGGCCACGATGGCCGGCCAGATGCCGTCTCGCCCCAGGCGCCGCCCACCCCCGGTGAGCAGCAGCGCCTGCAGCTCGGGCAGGGTCAAGCGCATCAGCCGCCGTCGCGCCTCGGCAGCGAGGGCCCCACCATCGGACACGCCGGCTGGCGGGCGCCAAAGGCCGTCCGCCTGCCCCCGCAGCTCTCCCCAACTTGTCCTCCCATCCCCCGGCCTCTCCCTCATGCCGGGGAACATGCCGGCCATCATACAACCGGCAGTGGTCAACCTCGCTCAGAGCCCAAGATGCTGGGCTCGGTTCACCTCTCCTCCCGAATCAGGAGCCCTTCCTCGCCCATGCCCGCGGCCGTCTGCTCCAGCACCGCCAGGACCTGCGCCTGCGGTCAGGGCTCGCCGGTCATCCCTCGCTCGGGCTGGCGCTCCCGGTCACCGCCCCACGCAAGATCCTCCACCCCAACCGACGTCAGTCATCCGCGACCCGGCCAGGCATGACCACGTCGTGGGATCAGCAGGGATGCCCGCCCCGCCTTGCCAGGTACCGCTCCAGGCCCCCGGTGTCGAGGGCCTCCCTGAGGTGGATGGCGATCAGATCCCCCAAGCCCCCACCCGCCTCCTCCGGCACGGGTCCCAGGTAATCGTCCAGGTCGTAGACGACGCAGGACTGACCACGGATCGAGAGCCTCACCTCCAGCTTCCCATCGTCCCGAAGACGGGCATCATCCACCACCACGGAAAGCGGCCGGCCCTCGTCGATCACCTGCCCTCGCAGCCGCTCGGCCACGCCCTTGGCGATCTCCTCCCGACTCATGACCAGACTCTACCTTCCCGTCAGGGCCTCCACCCGATCCAGCTAGGGGAAGCTGGGCGGCTGCGCTTGCTGCACATAGGCCGTCACGACCCCCAGCGGTTGCCCGTCCGTCAACGGCCGGCGTCCCACGGCATGGGCGAGGCTACCCACGACCCGGAACCCCCATCCATGGAAGCAGCTGGCCTGGAGATCGTTGAACTCGATCGTCCACCTGGGGTTCCCACCCGACTGGATCACCGATGTCGGGGCCACCAAGGTAGTCCGGATCAGCCGGTCGAAGCTCGGATCGCCAACCGGGTCACCATGTCCCTCCATGCGGATGTGGGTGTAGCCGAAATCGGCATTGCCACATCGCAACGGCAACGTGACCATCTCGCCATCCGGCAACCGGGCCCGATAGGTCTTGAGGATGAACGTATCCGCCTTCCCCTGGCAGGGGTTGGCCTGTGCCACCCCCTCCACCACCACCGGGTTCGGCGGGCACGACTGCTGGCCTGTGACCGTGCACGCCGACAGGGTCGCCATCGACACCAGCGAACGCATGGATGGCAGGGTCCGGGAAACCCCATGGCCCCAGGGTCTGGGCGATCGATCCGCCCAAGGACGTCAGCGACGCCCCTTCCCCATCAGCGCTCGAGCCCGACTCTCCCGCCCCCGGCGCCGAGCCTCGGCCGCCATCTGCGCGTCGAGGTCCCCTGCCGCCCACCTCCAGGCATCCGGGTCGACCAGGAGATCGGCGATCGGCACCACCCAGCGTCGCGGCGTCCGTCCCTCCTCGGGCAGGCGAATCACCGCCGCCCGCTGACCCACCCACACGACCACGACCTCGGCTCCAGGGGGCGGCAGCGGCTCCGGGCTGGGTGACCGTGCTCCATCGGCCAGGATCGCCCGGGCATCCTTTGTCGGCAGACCACCCTCAGGACGGGGAACCGCGCTTAACGGAACCCTCACCCCTGTCTCTCCCGCCCGAGCGCCTGCGGCCGTCTATTCCACTTATCCCTCGATCTGCAAACCACATTCGGCACACCACCTAAGTGCATCGAGGTCGCTCTCTCCTCGAATGTCGTAGGCGGCAGCCGGACCCACCGTCTCTATCGCCCGGCACGTCCTGCCGTCGGTCAACGCACGGGCGACCGACTGCACGCAGTCCCTGCACAGGTCCGCACCGCTGCCAGTGGTCTGTCCCTGCCCATCGAGGGCGGCCACGACGAAGTAGCTTGCTCCAGGCCACCGACGGGCACCCCGTCGCGCGTACTCGCGCAGTTCCGTCTCCACCAAGTGGTGCCAATCCGACATGGCGACGAGGCTCGGCGAAACGAGCCCGCGCTAAGGGGGCCCGGCCGTAGGCTCAGTTGGAGCCTCCGTGAAGCGTGGAGCCGATGTAGAATCTTGGGAACGATGCGGGGCGGCAGCGAAGAAGCGCGAACCCCCGCGAGGGAACCCGTCTCTCCCTCACCCTCGGGAGGTAGCGCCAGTCCGACACCTCAGGCCTCTCCTGCCGCCGTAGTGGGATCCATCCTGTCGGTGATCGGCGAGTCGCCCCTGCGGGCCAGCAGTTCCGTCACGACGCCGGAGCCCACGATCAGCCCCGCCCCCACCGCTGGCAGGGCGGCGACCGACTCCCCCAGCAACACCATGGCCAGCCGGAACGCCGTCGGCGTCGGATGACCGAAGGTCAGCGCCGCGTGAACCGGGGCGGGCAGGGCGCCCGCGATCGCAACCGCGGCGAGCATCACCGGCAACCCCGCCACCGGACGCAGCGCGGTCGCCACCCCGGCCGAGACCTGGCGTCGCTCCAGCATCGGGCGGAGCATCACCGTCGCCGCCGCCCAGCAGCCGCACGCGGTCAGGATCAGCACGTCGCCGAGCCGCGGTGCCTGGGGTCGGCCGCCGGTGGTGAGGAGGAAGGCGCCGCCGATCAGGCCGACCAGCGAGAGGGTCTTCGCCGCGGTCACCCGTTCGCCCAGGGCCAGCCGTGCGGCCACCACCGTGGTCGCCGCCTGGCACTGCATCAGGAAGCCGGCGTTCACCGCCGAGGTGAGCGCGATCCCGGCGAGCGCGATCAAGTTGCCGAGACCGGCGTGGAGCGCGTTGGCGGCCAGCACCCGGCTCAGGAGACGGCCGCGCAAGGCGCGCAGCTCGGCTCGATGCCGGAGGACGGCGTAGGCGTCCAACACGATCAGGGTGATCGTCACCGAGACCACCGCCAGCACCCCGACCGAGGCGCCTTCGCGATAGGCGACCTTCGCCACCAGCGTCTGAAGCCCCCAGCAGCCGGTGAAGACCAGGGCGTTGGCCAGCGGGCGTCGGCTCAGGAGCTCGCTGAGGCGCCGCCCGAGGGGGCGCGGCACCTCCAGCCCGATCGCGCTCATGCCACGCCCACCCCCTCGAGGCCCTGGAGACCGGCCAGCGCCCGCCGCGCCGCCCGGTTGAGCGCCACCCGGGCATCGGTCCGCTCGTCGCGCCAGCCCACGATGCAGGCGCAGGCGATGCCGACCTCGCCGGCGGGGAAGCGTCGCCGCCGACTGCCGGGGACCACCACGGCGCCCGGCGGCACCTCGCCGCGGTGCTCCAACAGCGTCCGTCCGGTCAGGTCCAGGATCGGGATCGTCCGCGTCAGCTGAACCCCGGCGCCCAGCACCGCCCGCTCCCGGACGAGCACCCCCTCGGTGACCGAGCAGTGCGAGCCGATGAAGCAGTCGTCCTCCACGATGACCGCCTGCTCCTGCTCCGGCTCCAGCACTCCCCCGATGCCCGCGTGCTGGGCCAGGTGGACCCGGGCGCCGATCTGAGCCCCGGTCCCCACCGAAGAGAAGGTGTCGAGCATGGTGTCCGGCCCGATCCAGGCCCCCGCGCCGACCTGGCAGGGGAGGAGGACCGCGCCCTCGCAGACATGGGCACCCCGCCGGACCACGGCGCTCGGGCTCACCCGGACGCCGGGCGGCCAGCTGGTCTTGAGCGGCATGGAGTCCCCGATCCCGGCACCGTGGAGTCGGAAGTACTCCAGCAGGAGCCGCTTCAGCGGTTCGGTGAAGTGCCTCCAGGTGCCATCCGGCAACCGCTCCGCGAACCGCAGCAGTCCCTCGTCGAGGAGGCCGATCGCCTCCTCCACCACCTCGGCCCCCAGGTGCGGTCGGCTCCCGTTGGGCGACAAGAGTCGCCACAGCTCGTCGTCTCCGATTCCCATGGCGACGAGGCTCGACGAAACGAGCGGATGGACGCCCGCACGCTCGGTGGCTTGCGGCGAGCCGGCCTGGGTTCCGCAGCGCCAAGCGATTGCTGGGGCGCCAGCGATCGAGCTCAGGTTGCCAGCCTCGAGCCCCGATTCGGCGACGATCCACGGCCATGCGCGGGTCCGCTCATCTCGGACTGGCAGCCGCAACCGTGGCGCCGCTGGCGGCTCACCTGGGCTATGCCGGCCCCGTTGCCCTCGCCGCCGGCCTGTTCGGCAGCTTGCTGCCGGACATCGACTGCCCGGACTCGGTTGTCGGTCGCTGGGTGCCATGGCCCGCCGTGCGAGAGGGCTGGCGGACGGGGAGATGGAGGCCCGGAGGAGTCGTTTGGCATCGCGACGAGGTCCACTCGGTCGGCGCCGCGGTCGCGGCGTCGGCCCTGGCCGCGACTGCTGCCTGGTGGGCGCACTCCTGGCTGCCGCCGGGAGCCTGGTGGGCCGCGGCACTGGGGACGCAGATCGGGTATCTGAGCCACCTCGCCGCGGATCAGATCAACCCGACGCCGGAGATGCTCTTCTGGCCCCTCTCACGGCGCCGGTGGCGGCTGCGCTGGCTGCCGGCCATCAGGGAGAACAGCTTCCTCGGCCGCATGCTCGACCGGGTCGTCGGGACGGCCGCAATCCTGGCGTGTCTCGTCCAGGCGATCGGGGCGCACGGATTCGCTGTCCCCGATCCCCACCGCGCCCTGCAGGTGAGCGGCCACGGCCTGAACCCCCGGCGCCGGAACGGCCACGCGTCGCAGCGGTGCGGGAGCACTCCTACCAACGCGGATGGCGGAACGTATATTCGATCTCGTGCCCCGGGCACGCATCGACCAGGCGGTCGAGGTGATCCGCGAACTCCGCTGCCCCTGTCCCGAGTGCTCCCGCGCCGGGTTCCGGCTCACCGATCCGAGGCTCAGCCCAAACGGATGGCGGCACTGTCGTCACTGCCGCTGCGCCTGGCGACTGGTCAGGTACCGCGGGCGCTGGTATCCGGTAACCATCCCGGGTGACGACTGCGAGCACTGGCTTGACATCGCCGACCTCGCCGTTGACGCAGCAGAGGAGCGACTCGCGAGACTCGACCGCAAGAGGCGATACCACTGATGGACGAGTTCAGTCCCGCCAGGCCCGAGAAGATCGTAATCGCCCCACCCTGACCTCACACCTCAGAAGGCCTCACCGGTAGTCGTTCGGAGGTTCGCTCACATTCTCGCCAGAAGCTCAGCCTTTTTGGCCTCGAACTCCTCATTGGTTAGGATGCCAGCATCGCGCAGCTCGGCGAGCTTCCGGAGCTGATCTGGGATATCCGGCAACGCAGGTGTAGGAGATGAACTCGCCACAGTGGATGAGATCGGCTGCTTGACCCACGTTACGGTAATGGCTCCCTCATCCCAAGGGAAACAGGACGCGAGATCCCTTTCTTGCTGTCCAGACCAGCTCATCTCCCTCCAACCAAAGCTCCCCATCTCGATAGCCCGTGACCAGCTCGCGGGCGCGGCGCCTCGAACCTCCAGCCTGCTGTTCGTCCACGTGGTAATCATCGGGGTTTTGGCCGCTGAGCGTCTACACGTGCCAGGCGGGTAGTGAAGACCTCAGCGGTTCGGCGCCTCGCCGACCCCGCCTTAATCCCTGCGATCCACGCGTCCCACCGCGCGCAAGGGAGGCTTCGCGTCTTCCCGGGTAGCACCATGGTCCGCACCGCTTGGCCGAGGCCATGGAGTTAGCCTTCGCGGTCGATCTTCGGGCTACCGATCTACTCATTGCTGCTTGTTGTTCCTCGACAGCGGGGCCGGACCCTGGGATCCGTCGGAGGGGTCGGCGCTGCCAGCCTGTAGGCAGTCCGGCGCGGCTCGCTGTGCCGCAATCCCTACGGTTTGTAGCTGCCCCCACGAGGGGCGATCTTCTCAACGAGGATGGTCTGCCTGTTGGCGATCACAGCGAACAGAACCCGTCAATCTCCGACCCGGATCCGAAACCGGGGATCCTGCTTGTGCGTGCCCTTGACCTTCCTCACCTTCGAGGGGTCGCGGATGACCTTCGGGAGGTCCCTAATGGCCGCCTCCAGACGCCGGCGCTGCGGATCGTTGGCGAGAAGCTTGAGCTCCTTCGCCGCTTGACGGCCGAGCACCACGCGCCATGGAGACTGATGGTTGGCTCCTGACCCTGACGATTGGGGGCGAGCCTCCTGGCCGGCGGTCATTGGCGACGCTGCACAGCCACCTGTTCAAAGGGCACAGCCTCACCCAACTCGAATTCTTGTTCGGCGGCCTCGGCCTCCCGCTCTTCGTCTTCCGTGAAAGGCTCGTCGTCATCGGGTGCATTCGCAACCAAATTCCACTCGTCCAGCCAGCACTGAAGCACCGCTCGGAGCGCTTGCACGCGATCCTCCTTGGGCCGCGCCATGGCTGCTAACACATCGCGGACGAACAGCTCCTGGCCGGCTGGCGTGAGTGCAGCCCAGAACTCCGGGTATTCGCTCTGGCAGAGCCCCCTCACGGAGTCAAACAACTCCGCGCTGAGATCCTCCGTGGCGCTCTTGGGGACCGGACGCTGGCGGCCCGGCCGCCCACCCCGTGGCGTGTAAGGCGCAGGCGTTCGAAACTTGGCTCGCACGTTCATGCTCGCCTCCTCCCATTCGGGGTCCCACCGCGCGAGGCACCAGGTCCGACGCTGACCTGTCCTGCGGGGCTCGCAACCAAGTGGAGGCGGTGGTCGAGGAGTTGCGTCAGCCATCGGCACAGGTCCGCACCAGCACTGAGCAGCGTCGCAGGACTTCGGCTTCGCGACGGCACTCGCTGAGGGTCGTGAAGCTGCCCTCTCACCGCTCCCTCCCCTCTGGAGACGGAGTCCGCAACCGCCAGCCTCGTAGCCGACAGATAACAGGGAGACTGTTCATTATCCCGAACACTGGTTCGGCAGGCTCGCATCCTCCGCCCGACGTGTGCCCCCCCATCATATCCGCACGTCCAGCGCCTCGCCTCCCCGGATCATGACCGGACGGGGACCGCCGCACGCACGTTCTATCCGCTAGAGGCTCCTGAGTCAAATTCCAACCCCACCAACTGTTCCCGCCAGCGCTTCGCCTCACGACGCCACGCCAGCAACTCGCTGTCTGTCGCCCCACCGCTCGGCAGCAGCCGCTCGGCCGCCCGTAGGCCCCGATCAGCCTCCGCAAGCAGCCTCTCAGCCTCGCAGCAGCGCTCGACCAGATCGAGCGACCCCTCCAGCAGCAGGCGCTCCCGCGCGCTCAGCTCTCTCACCGGTCGCCTCCCTCCCAGCGCTCCAGGCTGTCGATCCCAGTCGGCTCGTGCGGACCGTCCGGCACCCAGTCCTGCCGGCACCGCCAGCACACGTCGCCCCGCCGCAGCACCGGCTCGGACCCGCACAGCGCACACGGCCACGTCGCAATCGGCAGGACTGTCGCGTCGGGCGGCAGGGGCCCCGCGCAGATCACCAGCCGCCCACGTCTGCCTGCCTGCAGCCTCCACCCACCAGGCCTCACGACTGCACCTCCGCCTCGGCCGCTACCCGGACCGGCATGATCACGTAGAGGTAGTCCTCGGCTCCAGGCGGCTTGATCAGGCCCGGGCTGAGAGGGCCGTCGAAGCGCAGCTCGACCTGCTCGCAATCGATGACCCCGAGGGCGTCCGAGAGGTAGCGGGCGTTGAAGGCGATCTGGAGCTCGGAGCCCTCCACCTCCGCCTCCAGCTCCGCCCGGCTGTCCCCCACCTCGTTGGTGATGGCCGAGAGCACGATCGAGCTGGCCTGGGCCCGGATCCGGATCACGTTGGCGCTGTCGCGGGCGAAGAGCGAGACCGTGCGCACGGTCCGGGTCAGCTCCGCGGTCGGGACCCGGATGGTGGTCGAGCTCTTGTGGGGGATGACCTGGGCGTAGTTGGGGTAGGTCCCGTCGATGAGGCTGGAGGTGACCTCGGCGCTGCCGCACCGGAAGACCACCTGGTTGCGGGTCTTGCCGATCACCACCTCGACCTCGCCGGTCTCGCCGCGGAAGGCCCGGGGCAGCTCCCCCAGGGCCTTGGCGGGCACGATCAGGCGGACCTCCAGCTCGTCGCCGGCGGAGCTGGCCTCGAGCTTGCGCTCGGCCAGCCGGTGGCCGTCGGTGGCGACCAGGAGCAGGCGCCGGCCCTGGAGGTGGAGCAGCTCGCCGGTCAAGACCGGCCGGGCCTCGTCGGTGGAGGCCGCCATCGAGGTCTGCTCGATGGCCCGGAGCAGGCCCTCCAGGGGGATGGTGAGGCGGTCGCCGTCCTCGGGCCGGGACCCGGGCGGGAACTCGTCCGCCTCGATGCACTTGACGTGGGTGTCGAAGCGACCACAGCGGACGTTCAGGGTCTGGGAGCTCGCATCCAGGGCCATCTCCAGGGGGTCGTCGGGGAGGCTGGCGACGAAGTCGGTGAGCAGCCGGGCGGGGGCGGTGGTGCTCCCCTCTTCGGCGACCTCGGCCGGGATCCGCTTGCGGATGCCGATCTCGAGGTTGGTGGCGGTGAGCACCAGGCCGTCGCTGGCGGTCTCCAGGAGCACGTTGTTGAGGATGGGCAGGGTGGTCCGGGTCGAGATGGCGCGCGAGACGGTCTGCAGCGCCTGACCGAGGATGCTGGGATGTACCGTCAGTCGCACCGCTCCTCCCGCTGCCGGCAGAAGGCCAGCACCTGGTCGCCATCGATCTCGTGCTCGCCATGAGCATCGAGGGGAACGATGAACCGCCGCTTGACGGCCTGGTGGTGATGCCAGGCTCGGCTCTCACCCCACTCCAGCTGGCGACGCGTGGGTCGCTCGCCGAAGAGATCGGCCAGCAGCGAGAGAGCCAGATCAGCAGGCCCGCTGCCGCCGTAGCCGAACTCAAGCCCGGCGGGGCTGTGATAGACGACGTGGCGCAGCGGGTAGGGCCGGCCGTGCTCAGGGATCACGGTCGCGACCACCCGGCCATCCTCCGGCCGTCGTCCGATCTGGTACCGCTTGCGCATGAGCCCAGGGTCGGCAAAACGCGGCGGAGGGGCTGGGGCTGACCGTCTCCGTCCGAGCAGGCCAGCCGACGCCATGCCAGCCTGAGAGGTGATCCTCAGAGTCGGATCAGCTCGACCCGACAGCGCACCCCAGGGGCGCTGGCGATGGCCGCATCCGCCGTCAGCAACGCGGTCCGCAGCCGCTCCGCCAGCGCGACGTAGGCCGCATCGTACGGCGTCAGGTTGTCGCGCAGCTCCCAGACACGGTCGACGAGGGCAACCAGCGGGTGGCAGAGGATCGGCAACCGTTGCAGCCGGCGCAGCGCCTCGGTGGCCTCGTCGAGGGTCATCTCACCCCGGAGCGTCCGGCTGCGCACCGCAGCCGCAACCTCGAGCACGAGGTGCTCCGGCGCCTCCAAGCTGATCGCCCCGATCATCGCCCGCATCGCCGCCCCCAGCGGGTCGATGATCGCGGCGGCGACGATCGAGGCGTCGACGACCATCAGCGTGAGGCTGAACGGGCGTCACGCTCCTCCCGTACGGCCTCGGCCACGCTTCGCGCCAGGCCCGGCCGGCCGAGCGGGGCCCAGCCCGCCACCAGCTCGGCGAGCGAGCGCGCCGGGCGCACCGTGATGGCGTCGGGGCCGGCCTCGATCACGACCTCGTCGCCCTCGTGGATGTCGAGGCGCCGGGCAGCCTCGGCGGGGATGGTCACCACCAGCGACCCGCCATAGCGCTGCACCCGTCGCTTCATGGGGACAGCATACTCACATCCCGATACATTCATCGGGATAAGGGTCGCTGACCCGAGGCCCCGCCTGCTGAGAGCAGCCGGCTGGCCTGTCGCTTGGTCAGATGCGATGGCACCTGGACCCCCCGTCGCCACAGCGCCGCCCGCTGCCGCGGCGTGGCCGGCTCCAGCGCCTGAGCCGCGAAGGCGACGGTGAGGGCACCCGCGGCCTCTCCCCGGCTCATCCCCGGCTCCCACTCCAGTCTCCAGCGCTCTGCCGCACCCTGGACGTACTCCACTCCAGCCCATGGGATGCCCCCGGCACGTTGCCGGGAGTGGCGACGTTCCAAGGGACATCCTGTCCCTTGGTCACTCCTCATCATCCTGGTCCTCGTCCTCGTCGGGGACGCCCTCGCCGCCTTCCTCCCATGCCACCAGCCGCCGCATGGCTTCGATGACCTTGTCCCGGTCCAACGGCTCATCGGGTCGGACCGTCCCGATAGGCACCACCACATACCGCGCCCCGCGCTCCCGGGGCTCGATGGCTAGGGTGAAGTCGCCCTGACCGTCCAGCTCGACCTTGGCCTGAGTCGTGCGCCACCATGCCAACTCGGTTCGTATTCGCATCACAACTCCTCCTTCTCGGCCACGGCTACCGAGGGGCCACCAGCACCGCCTCGCACGGCGCCTCGGAGGTCTCAAGGACTTCGTGCGCCGCCCTCAAGGCGACCAGTTCGCCGGAGCAGGCCCACGCGGAGTCGAACTGCTGCCTCGCAGAAGTCCTCATCTCCGCAGCCCGGCCCTGGCGATCTCAACCAGCTCGCGATGCGCCGGGTGATCTGGTCCACCCAGGCGGCAGCTCCCGGTTGGATCGACCACCAGTTCCAACTTCCCGCAACAAGGGCACTCGGTAAGCGCGCAACCGCAACGCAAACCAAAACTGCCGTGCTGGCTGAGCCAGCGCTGCACTCCCAAACGCAGAGCCTCATCCGGATCGATACCTAGAGCGTGCACGAAACACCACCTGCCAGCCTGTTGCTCAGTCGCGGGGACGCCGCGAGCTACCGCCAAGGTGGTGCCGAAGCCGGTGAACAGGTCCAGAACGACGCACGGCACCGGCTCGCAACTTCCCGGGCCTGAATTGACCCCGGCTCCCAGAGACCCTGAGAGCCTCCAGGATGGCTCGGACCGGGCAGGGGCAACCCCGCCCTCTTGCCACCGATGAGCAGGATTGATCACCGCCACTCCTGGACTCGACCACGGGACAGCCAGGGAGTCGACGGGGCCCATCGGGAATGCCCCTCTTGCGCCCTGAGCGCCCCGTAGAGCCGCGATACGGGAAGGGGGCGGGGTGGCCAGAGGGGCCGGAGTCCTGCCGGCCCCCGGTAGGGGAATGACAGTCGAGATTGACGGAGCCGATGACCAGCCCCGGCAGTAGCGTAGCCGGAGAGTCGGAGTGGGGCAACTCCGGCGCCCGCCATCTTTGGCGGGATCAATACCCGATCAGACGAGGTCCAAGGAGAGCTGCAGACGCTGCTCGGCCCGCTGCTCCACCTGCGCCGGGGAACGGAGCGATCGGATGATGTCGTCGACGTCTGAGACCTCGGTGGCCCCGGGCCGGTCCAGGTAGCGTCGGGCCCACGGCCGATCGGTGACGAGACTGGCGAGGAGGAAGACCTGCTTGCCGTGCTCGATCGCCAGCCGGGCCTGCATCCTGGCGCCGCTGGTCTCGGACGCCTCGACCACGACCGTGCCCTGGCCCGTCCCCGACATGACCACGTTGCGCCGGGGGAACGTGGAGGAGGTGGGGCGGATGTCAGGCCAGAACTGGGAGACGACCGCGCCACCGGCCGCGATCCGCTCGGCGAGACCAGCGTTCTCGGGTGGGTAGACGCGACGGATCCCCGAGCCGAGGACGGCGATGGTGCGGCCGCCGGCGGCAAGGCAGCCCTCGTGCGCCGCGGTGTCGATGCCCCGGGCGAGCCCGGAGAGCACCGTCACCCCATGGGCGGCCAGGAGACCGGCCAGCTTCTGGGCCCGGGCCAGGCCCTCCGGGCTGGGCTGGCGAGTGCCGACCACGGCCACCGAGTAGGCGTCGTCGGGGCGCAGCTCACCGCGATAGAACTGGTCCAGTATCCCTCGGGCCGCTCCACGGCGGCCGCCGGCAGCCAGCGCGCCAGCCATTCGCGGTGATGAGCCCACTCGTTGGGGTCGCCGGGCCCGATCACCAGCAGCCGACCCTCTCGCTCCCGGACGTGGTATCCGGTCCCGGCGTCCAGCGTCATCGGCAGCATCGGCGTCAGCCAGTCGAAGGCGCCGACCTGGAAGACCCCGCGCTCCACCGGCGTCACCTCCGGGCGGACGTCCAGCCGGGCGCCTACCTCTCGCGACCAGGTCCCGGCGCACACCACCATCGCCTCCACCCTCAGCTCGCGGGGACCGGCCTGGACCCCATAGCGGAGCTCGACGCCGGCCGCGCGGGCCTCCTCGATCAAGCAGTCCAGGATCCGCGCCGGCAGGTAGACGCCGTCCAGTCGACAGAAGTTGGTGGCCAGCACCCGGCGCAGGGCCAGGCCGGGGACCAGCGCGCAGGGGTCGGGGTGCTCGATCGGCAGTCCGGCCGCGCGCTGCAGCTCCGCCCGACGCCCCGGCTCCCGGGCGGCCTCCTCGTCCTCGGCCACGTATCGGCCACGTAGAGGTAACCCACCGGGCGGAAGTCAATCCACTCGGCGCGGGCCGCGAAGAACGGGCGGGAGCGCAGCGAGAGCCCGATGTTGAGCGCGCTCTCGTGCTGGGTACGGAAGCCGCCCACGGCCCGGGCGTGGAGCCGGGGGCCCGCGGATTGAGCACCACCACGTCCCGGCGACCGCGCCGCGCCAGCCACCGGGCCAGCGCTACCCCGGCCACGCCCCCGCCCAGAATGGTGATCACGCCAGCCGGACCAACCCCAGCCGAAGCGGGCCACCAATAGGTCAGGCGCAGGTCTGTCACGCCCACTGGCAGGAAGAACATCCAGGCCGCACGGTCGGTGCTGGTCGTGATCATGGTCCGAGCCGAGTCCGCGGAGGGATTGCCGCAGAGCCCGGGGTCGTCGGCGACGCAGATCCGGTCGGCCACGTCACCCGCCAGCGGTTGATGTCCTCATACGCCTCCCCCTCCCGGCCCAGGCGAACGGTCAGCGGTCCCCGGACCATGGCGAGGTCGTAGAGCCCGACCGGGACCTGCAGGCGCAGGGAGACCAGGTTGGCCACGTCCACCAGGGAGTTGATGCGGGGCAGGGATTCGCCCCGGCACACCCGGCGCAGCAGAGCCTCGTTGGAGGGGCGATGGCGGGTAGGGTCGATGCCGAAGCATCGATAGAGTGGGCGGGGTCACCCACCCGGCCGGCCCGCACCGCTCGCTCGGCCGCCTCCACCTCGGGGTCGAAATCCGGCCGGGGGCCGGTCGCCTCGAGCTCATGGAGCTCGAGGACCGTGACCCCGATCGCCAGCTCGTCCCGTACGCCTACTCCCGCACCCACGAGATCAGGACCATGGGATCGACGAAGACGAAGCCGGGGCGGCGTCCGCGCGCTGAGGCGCCGCCCGCTCGGAGGCCCAGCGCTGTCGCACTCGCTTGGCCTCCTCGAGTAGCTCCACCAGGCAGCCATCCCCCGCCTCGACGTGGCGCCGCAGCTTGGCCAGCGACGCCTCGACCGCGGACAGGGAGCGCAGGATGGCCTCCCGGTTGGTGGCGACGACGGCGGCGTAGAACTCGGGGTCGCCGGCGGCGAGGCGGCTCATGTCTCGGAAGCCGGGGCCCACCAGCCGCATGAGCTCCCACTCCGGCTCCTCGGCCAGCGACCGCACGTAGGCGGCCGAGAGCAAAAAGGCGCTGTGGCTGACGCCGGCCACCAGTCGGTCGTGGAGCTCTGGGTCCATGACCAGCGGCGTCGCCCCCACCGCCCGCATCAGGTCGCCGACGCGCGGCTCGTCTCGGATCAGCACCCAGGGGGCGTCCAGGAACAGATCGGGGTCGGCGGCCTCGATGCCCGAACGCTCGCTGCCGCACATCGAGTGGCCGCCCACCAGGTCCACGCCGGCGGCCGCTGCCCAGCGCAGCACCCGCGTCTTGGTGCTGGCCATGTCGGTCACCACGCCCGGACACCCGGCCAGGTCGGGAAGGAGCTGGGGCAGGGCGGCGATCGGCGCCGCCAGCACCACCACGTCGACCCGGCGCGGGTCATCGCGGCCGATCAGGCCCCGCTCTCGGGCCCGGCGTTGGTGGCCGAGTCGACGTCGACGCCGGCCAGCGCGATCTCAGGACGGGTCCGCCGGAGGGCGAGCCCGAAGGAGGCGCCCATGAGGGCCAGACCGATGATGCCCACCCGCATGTCGGCAATTGTCGCCCGAGCGCCGCAAGGGCCGTCGCCGAACCCTCGGACGGTGGGCCGGAGCTCCGGGGCGCTCGTGGGCCCGGGAGGCGCCCCTCAGGGGGGCGCCTCCATGCGTGAAGGGGTAGAAAGTCGTGTCCCCATGGTGGGAGGCGCTGCTTGGAGATCCCTGTGAGGACGCCCAGACCTTGCTGAGCCCAAACCGCCGATTCCGCCCAACGGAAGGTCGAGTTCGGACCGGCGTGCAAACTTTGGGCTGATCTGCCGCGGACCGATCCAGGACCGGGATTGACAGTCCACCCCGCCCGTTGTGTAATTGGTCAAGCCCAGACCGGACGAGAACACCGGAGGCGCGTTAAGGAGGTGCCAATGGGGGGTATGATCCGTGGGATGTCCGCACGGATGAAGAACTGGGTCTTCGGGATCTGGTTCGCCGTCTGCTTCGTGTGCTCGCTCTTTCCGCCGCTCTATCTGGCGGCGAGTCGGCAGGGTCCCCAGATCCTGGCCCTGCCCTTCTCGGTCGCGTACATGATCTTCGTCGGGCTCTTGATCACGCTCTCCATCGTCGTCCTCTACCTGGTCGAGCGGACCCGAGGCGAGGTCGACTAAGCCGGTCGACCCACACATCAGGAGGGAGGGACATGGATCTCGTGATCACGTTCGGCATGGTGGGGGTCTTCTTCCTGGTCATCATCGGCGTCCTCTACCTCGCCCGGCTGCGGGACGCCAACTTCTCCGAGTATGCGGTTGGCGGCCGCTCGTTCAACGGCTTCTACGTGGCGATGTCGTTCCTGAACACCTGGTGGCCGGGGACGACCTTCATCGCCTTCGCCGGGCTGACGGCGGCCTCGGGCGTGATCGGCTTCTACGCGCTCCTCTACAGCCTGCTCACGGTCATCCTCATGTACCTGATCGCCAAGCGGGTCTGGGTATGGGGAGCCCGCAACGACGTCAAGACCCAGCCCGACCTGTTGGCGCTCCGCTTCGACTCCAAGCTGATCCGGCCGGTGGCGGCGATCATCAACGTCGTCTCCACCTTCCCCTGGGTGGTGCTCGGCATGCAGGCCCTGGGGCTAGTGTTCCGCTACCTCTCACTCGGCCATCTGACGGTGGTCGGGGCCATGCTCCTGGGCATCGGCCTGATCGGCGTGCGCCAGATCTGGACCATCCAAATGGGCATGCGGGGCGTCGTCATCACCGATATGATCCAGGGCTTGGTCGCCTACGTGATCGGCGCCCTGGTCATCATCGGCGTCCTCGTCTTCTTCTTCCACGGCTTCGGGCCACTGAACTCGCTCTCGCCCGCCATGTACCGGCTGCCCGGACCCGGCAGCGCGCTTGGCCCTCTCTACTTCTTCTCGCTGGTGGCGACCGGTGCCCTCGGCGGCTGGTCGTGGGGCTCCATCTTCGTGCGCCTCTTCACCAGCGATGGCGTCAAGAGCCTCAAGCACTCGGCCTTCGTGGGCCTGCCCCTCTCATTCGTCTTCTTCACGCTGCTGAGCCTGCTGGCGCTCTCCGGCGCCTCTTTGCCCGCCGTGGCCAAGGCCCCCCAAGAGGTCTGGTTCATCGTCAACCAGCAGGCGGGCGGGATCTGGCTTTTGGCACTGGCCGGGGTGATCGTCTTCGCCGCCACCATGGGCAACATCGATGGCAACATCCAGGCCCTGGGGGCGATCATGGCCAACGACATCGCGGGCGTTTACGTCAAGCTCTCGGACCACGCGCTGAGCACGGTGGCCAAGCTCTCCATGGCGGGCCTGGTGGTAGTCTCGGTGATCACCGCCGTCTTCACCTTCAACCTGCCCAACCTGGTGTCACTGGCCCAGATGTCCTATCAAGGGATCATCCAGCTCGCGGTGCCCCAGTTCGTGGGCATCTTCTGGAAGGGCGGCAACCGCTACGGAGCCAACGCCGGCCTCATCGTGGGATTCCTGAGTGCGGTCATCCTGACCTACATCTACCCGGACCTGGTGGTCCCGGGGCTGGGCGGCATCACGACCGGGGTCATCGGGCTGGTGCTCAACCTCTTGATCTACGTGGTGGTCGGGCTGCTGGTCCCGGCGACGTCCGGCGAGGTCTCCCGGGTGACCCGCCTCTTCCAGTCCGCTCGCCTGCCGCAGACAGTCGTGGTGCCCGATCCCGCAACCGGCAAATGACCGCCGCCGAAGCCAAAGGAGGAGCCGATGCCTGAGCCCAGTACCCCCCCAGATCGCGATGCCGCCGTGGCCCGGCGGTTCGACGATTGGATCCGACCCCGCCTGCGAGCGATGATCACCGACGAGCTGATCGCGGAGCACGAGCGGCAGCCCCTGGGCCAGCACAGCGACGCACTGGAGCGCGTCCTCAACTACTTCCGCCGCCAGCCTATTCCCGACAAGTACGCGATCGTCTGCACGGTGCCCGACCGCGAGTGGCGGATCTGCAGGCTCTCCGGCCGCCGCGGGGTGGGCCCCGCGCTGATCGACGACGAGGTCTTCAACTCCGAGGAGAAGGCCCACCACGCGGTGTTCCTGCGCCGGATCCGCGACCTGCGCGGGTCCTGAAGCCACACCCAGGAGACGAACCAGATGGAGGGCATGGCCAACCCCACGATCCTCGGCTACGCCGACCGGCTGAGCGTGGCCCCCGGTGATCGCATCCGCTTCATGGTCAGCTGCGAGGAGGGCGACCGCTACCGCGCCGACCTGGTGCAGCTGATCCACGGCTACACCGACCCGGCGGGCCCCGGCTTCAAAGAGCGCGTCGTCGAGCACCCGCTCAACGGCGAGCGCCCGGGCCGCCGGCAGCACCCACGCAGCGGCTCCTACGTAGTGGTCGACGGTGGGCCCGACCCGACGGGAAGCTTCAGCTTGGCTGCCCTGCTCTGGCCGACCACGCCCGCCAAGGGGGTCCAGGGCGTGCTGACCCGCTGGTCGGGCGAGGAGGCACCGGGCTGGGGCCTGTTCATCGACGAGCGCGGCCGTGCCGCGCTCTGGCTCTCCGACGGACGGACGGTGGGCCGGCTCAGCGCCGGCGCGGCCCTGCACCCCCGGGTCTGGCAGGCGGTGGTGGCCACGTTCGACGCCGATGGCGGCCGGGCGACCCTGGCCGTGCGGCCCCTGGTCAGCTCCACCAACGCCGCCTTCGGCCGCCTGGTGGAACTCGAGGCCCCCCCCGCCGCCGAGGCCCGGATCGCAGTGCGCCCCACCCCCTCCGCGGCCCCGCTCCTCATCGCTGCCCACGACGGCCCCCGGGGCGTGGTCGGCCATTACAACGGCAAGCTCGAGCGGCCGCGAATCGTCGGCCGCGCGCTCTCCCAGGCTGAGGTGGAGCGCCTGCTCGCCGACCCCTCGACCGATCTCGAGGGAGCGCTGGCCGACTGGGACTTCGCGGCCGAGATCAGGCCCGCCGGGGTCCCGAGCCTCCGGGTCTCGGACCGCTCCGGGAACGGCCACGGCGGCCGCTGCGTCAACCTTCCCACCCGAGCGGTGACCGGCCACGCCTGGGACGCCTCCGAAGAGCGTTACCTGCACGCTCCCCGCCTCTACGCCGCCATCCACTTCCACGACGACGACGTCGAGGACGTGGGCTGGGAGGAGGACTTCTCGCTCACGGTGCCCGAGGATCTGCCGAGCGGCGTCTTCGCCATGCGGCTGCGAGCGAGCAACGACGAGGACCATATCCCCTTCTTCGTCCGCCCCCGGCCAGGGCGCCCGACGGCCAAGATCGCCTTCCTGGCCCCGACCGCGAGCTACCTGGCCTACGCGAACGAAAAGATCGCCCAGGAAACAGCGGTCGGGCAGGCCATCCTCGCCCACACCCCGGTCCTGCAGCGAGGCGACGTCTTCGGGTACGAGCACCCGGAGTTCGGGCACTCCACCTACGATCTCCACTCGGATGGCAGCGGGGTCTGCTACTCCTCCTGCCGGCGGCCCATCTTCAACATGCGGCCCCGCCACAAGGCCTACACCGGGTCCTCGCTCTGGCAGTTCCCAGCCGACCTCTGCCTGATCGACTGGCTGGACCATTTCGGCTATCGCTACGACGTGCTCACGGACGAGGACCTGGACCGGGAGGGGGTCGATCTTCTGCAACCCTACCGGGTAGTACTCACCGGCACCCACCCCGAGTACGTCTCGACCCGGATGCTGGATGGCCTGGAGTCGTACCTGAACCTGGGTGGGCGCCTCATGTACCTGGGCGCCAACGGCTTCTACTGGATCATCGCATTCCACCCCGAGCGCTCGGGCGTCATCGAGGTGCGCAAGGCCGAGTCCGGCTCCCGGGCTTGGCAGGCACAGCCGGGCGAGTACTACCTGGCCACCACCGGCGAGCGCTCCGGCCTCTGGCGCAACCGCGGCCGGCCGCCCCAGAAGCTGGTCGGGGTTGGCTTCAGCGCCGAGGGCTTCGACGTCAGCTCCCCATACCGTCGCCTCCCCGACAGCTACCGGGAGGAGGCCGCGTTCATCTTCGCCGGCGTGGAGGAGGAGCTGATCGGCGACTTCGGCCTGGTCGGCGGCGGTGCCGCAGGCCTGGAAGTGGACCGCTACGACCTGGCCCTGGGCACGCCGCCCCACACGCTGCTCCTCGCCTCATCCGAGGGCCGGCACTCCGATGGCTACCAGCACGTGGTGGAGGAGGTCATGTTCATGTTCCCGGGGCTGGGCGGCACCCAGGACTACCAGGTGCGGGCCGACATGACGTACTTCACCACCCGGCGCGGGGGCGGCGTCTTCTCCACCGGATCCATCGCCTGGTGCGGGAGTCTCTCCCACGCCGGGTACGAGAACAACGTCTCCCGGATCACCCGCAACGTGCTCGACCGCTTCGCCCAGGATGACCCCCTGCCCCCGGTCCGCCGGGCCACCGCCTGACCAACCCTCGTCCTCAGTCATAGAAGTCGGGCGCTCGCTTCAGCGTCTGTCACTGCCTGCCATCGTGGCGGAAGACGACCAGGCTCGCCCGCTCCCTGGCCGCCAGGTCCAGGAGCTTGCTCGTGCTGGTCCGGACCTGCTCGAGGTCCTCGCCGGCGGGCCATTCCGGCCGCTCAATGCGTCGATGGCCAGCAGCACCGACCCCTGCTTGGGCAGACGGACCAGCACCGACTGGTGGCCCATCGCGTGGCCACTGGTCTCGATCAGGGCCAGGCCTGGCCGCAGCTGCCGCCGCGGGCATGTTCGTAGTGCCGGCGCTGCACCACCAGCTCGGCGTTGGGGAAGCCGTCCACGCGCCCGACGTGGTCGACGTCGAAATGCGTGCAGACCAGGACGCTCACGTCCGCGGGGCGGGCTCCGAGCTGGCCCAGCTGCTCGAGGACACCCCGGCCCCGCCGGCGATCCAGCACCTGCATCGGCATCTCGGGCATCCCCTCCGGCGGCTCCCCGCTGTCGACCAGCACGTTCTCCCCATCGCTCATCTGGACCAGGTAGCAGCCGTGGGACAGCTCGAGCGGCCCGTTCGGTCCGGCAAGCCGAACGCTTCCCAGCTGGAGCAAGTAGAGGCGGCTCGGCGTGGCCACGCTCTGGCCCACGGCGCCTAGACGGGCTGGCCGCCGTCGCTTCCACCATCCGGTGGAGGTCCCGCATTAGCCGGCCAAAGTTCTCGAAGTCCAGCGACTGGGCGCCGTCGCTGAGGGCCTCGTTGAGAGAGGGATGGATCTCCACGATGAGCCCCTGGGCTCCAGCGGCGACCGCGGTCAGCGACATCGGCCGCACCAGTGACCATCGGCCGGTCTCCTGCGAGGGATCGACGGTCACCGGGAGGTGGGAGAGCTGGCGGGCCAGCGGCACCGAGTTGAGGTCCAGGGTGAAGCGGGTGGAGGTCTCGAACATCCGGATGCCACGCTCGCAGAGCACGACCGAGCCGTTGCCCTGATCGAGGATGTACTCGGCGGCCAGCAGCCCAGGCTGGGTGGCCGTGGTCCTGCACCTTCTCCAGGATCACCCGGCCGTCGGGCGGTGGGTTCAGGGATAGCTCTCCGGACCGACGGGCCCTAGGTGCGATCCCGCGCGCGAGGTTCATGGCCTCACCTCCCGGCAGCCCTGGCACCACCAGCCGCGGCCGTCCCGCTCCCACTCCTGGACCCGGCCGCGATGGACGGCGATCTCGTGGTGTTGCTTCTGCGCGAAGGTCCGGACCGGGATCGAAACCCCCAGATCTCTTCCATCGACTGGGGGTGCCTGATGACGCGGCGCGTCAGGCTCAGAGGTAATGTCGCCAGTGTCGCCAGCGACATTTCCGGGGGTCGAATTCAGCTCACTTACTTTTGGTAGCCGTGGATGGGGGGCGGGTGGCTCATTATGAATCGGAGAGGGGATCGCCGGCGACAACCTCGTGGCGACATTGGCGACATTGGCCTCGGGGGCTCCTTCTTTGACGCAGAGCCATTGGGAGAAGGGGTTTGATCCGGGAGTCGACGGGGGTCGTAGGCTACGAGAATGCTTCCCCGAGGGTCTGCTCAGGCACCAAGCAACCCGGGTAGGTCTCGCCGTACCGGGTCATCAGCGCTCGGGCTTCGTCGGGAGTTCTGGTCCCGCCGACGTGAGCCCTTTGGACGTCTCGCACGGTCATCCGGCCGGTTGGGTGGGCGCGTAAGCTTCTCTAGGAGCTGGACGACCGCCCGATCTTGATCGCGTAGGGCCGGCGCGACCATCAGGTTCGGCTCGGACGGGGTGAGGCACCGCCGTTGGGCGACGAAGTAGTTGAAGACCTGCAAGGCCCAATCGAGGTGATCACCGAGGATCACTGTGTCCTGCCCCACCTGTCCATCGTGGACCGCCCACGCCTCGGCGACCACCAGCGCCAGGCGCGCGAGATATCGTGGCCCCTTGTCGTACAGTTCGACCACGTGCGCGGGATCGTCGCCGCTGGCTGCCGATCGCCGGAGCTGGTTGACCAGCTCCGTGAACCTCGGCTGGGCCGAAGGGGCGAACTCCCAGCACCTCACTTGCTCACGGACCTCCAAGAGTGCGCTCACCAGCCGATCCCATCCTTGGTGCTCCCCCGCCCCCCAAAGGGGTCTCCGTGCTCGGGTGCCCGGTCGGCTCGGGCCAGCAACCACCGCGTCCGCAGCCCGTCCTCCCCGGAGAGGACGTCGAGGCGCTCTGGTTGGATGCCGCCGAGGATCGAGAGTGTGGGCCGCGCGATCGAGAGGTAGATCTCATCGGTGACCCGCTCGTAGCGCCACCTCTCGCCCGACCAGAGTGCAAGGAACCGATCGCGGTCGGACCCGCCGCCGCGCTTGTACTGGCCCAGGCTTCGCAACAACCCGTGCAGCTCGTCTGCGAGGAACCGTTGCCGCCGAGTACGCAGTAGCACTCACGCGGCACCCCTCACGGGGTTGCCCTTGCGGGCTTCGCGCTTCCTCGCCGCGTGCCCGGGAAGCCCGGGTCTTACCGGGGTCCCCACGAGGCCAGCCTCGTGGGGTCCCCTTACCGCGGCTCTGCGCTTCACGAAGGCTCCAACTGAGCCTACGGGCGGGGCCCCCACAAAGCTGGCTTCGTGGGGTGCCCCGGGCGAGTACCTCGCCAGGTTGATCGCGGCGTTCTCATCGCGCTGGTGGCGCGCCCCACAGCCGTCGCACGTCCAGTGCTCGGCCCAGCCGAGGTCCTGGATCGAGCCGCACCGATGGCACGTCTTCGAGCTGGGGAAGAACCGGTCGGCCTCGACCAACTCAGAGCCGTACCAGCCGGTCTTGTAGCGGAGTTGCCGACGAACCTCGGCGAGAGCCGAGTCCGCGAGTCCGCGGCGCCGCGCCCGCGCCCCCGGAGTCCGTTCTGGCGCAGCATGCCGGCGGCGTCCAGGCCTTCCACCACGATCCGGCCGTGGGTCTTGGCCAGTCGAGTGGTGAGCCGATGGATCTCGTGCCGGCGGATGGCGGCGATCCGGGCATG
>Ga0209810_1001451_pt1 | contig 35702 bp, 26 predicted proteins | sample Coa_R1_7_FD_187159 | JGI IMG/M metagenome (GOLD analysis project Ga0209810, IMG submission 187159) | Surface soil microbial communities from Centralia Pennsylvania, which are recovering from an underground coalmine fire - Coalmine... | ecosystem: Environmental > Terrestrial > Soil > Unclassified... | reverse complement strand
CAAGCAGGGGCTGCCTCGGTCTCAGGCAGGGCCAGGCAGGCTCGGTGGAAGGCGAACTCGCTCGACTTGCATTTCTTAGGCACGCCGCAAGCGTTCGTCCTGAGCCAGGATCAAACTCTCCATCAGAGCCAAGCTGATGTCTGGCTCTCGGTCCGAAAAGGGCGGCAAGCCCCCAGGGCCAGAGAGCCAAGGAAACTGGTGTCCCAGTTAGAGTAAGGGAATGGCTCACAAGAAGCGTAAGGCTCGCAAGACCTTGTCACAAGCAAGGTCCACACTAAACCTCTCTCTACAACTGTCAAGGTGCATCTTCAGCCCGGCCCTGCTGTGGGGCTCCGGCTGAAAGCAATGTAGTATACCATTCTCTAGCGAATTCGTCAAGGTTTCGCACGCATCCGTTTTCGGCGATTGAGTTTGACGCCTTCGCTGGCAGCTTCAGCATGTGGAAGCATGTCCGTGTTGGATCGTCTACCTTATTGCTGAAGCCTGTATGTTATACTATACTCTCTATCGTCTGTCAAGGCCCGTTGCTAAATAGCCCGGGGCGATTGTCAGGTAACGAATTTTTGCTCTTTGCAGCGCGCGCCCGGCCATGAAAAGAGAAAGAGGCAATGGCCCGGCTAAATAGCCGAAGCGATCTTTTTGCCCTCTTCCTTATCACCCTCCGCCTTGTCCGGGGTTTTTGTGGGGGCGTTGAAGCGGTTCATCGCCGTTTCAAAGCCTTCCTTAAGCGCGCACTCGACCGCATCCGCCGCCGTCTCATATGCTTCCTGCATGGTCGGCAGCTCCTCCGGGCGGAATCGCGACAGGACATGGCCGACCAGCTTGCCCGGTTGCGCGCTGCCGACCCCAATGCGGATGCGCGGCACCTCCTGCGTATGCAGGTACGTCAGAATATTTTGTAGGCCATTATGCCCACCGGCGGAACCTTTATAGCGCAGGCGCAGGCGGCCCGGCGGAAGCGCCGTATCGTCCAGCACGACGATAATATCCTGCGGCGGGATTTTATAAAAGCGCGCTATGGCCGCGACCGCCTCCCCCGAAGCGTTCATATAGGTCATGGGAAGCGCCAGCAGCACAGGCTGCCCCGCGATCTGGCCCTCGCCCAACAGGGCCTTGAAGTTGCGCTTCGTGATCGCAATGCCATGCCGACGCGCCAGCGTCTCTACGACCGCGAAGCCGACGTTGTGCCGCGTTCCGGCGTACTCTAAGCCGGGGTTCCCCAAGCCGACAATCAGTTTCCGTTCCATATTCATAACAGAAATTCCTGGCGTATAAATTTCTTTATATTCCGCTGCAACAATCGCGCCGCTTCATTCGTACTTCTCATCTAAGAATGTAGTATAGCATGAGAACGCACGCGCTGCGAACGGGCTTCGGCCAGCATTTGCCGAAAATGCCACGGCTGTCAGTATATTGCCATAGATTGCTGCTCGCCTGGTTGTGGGTAGTGTACCCATAGAGAGTTGATACTTCGTCGCCGATGACCTTATCAACTCTGTAGAGGGACACTACCTGGTTGTGAAAATATTCGCAAGACCTCTTGCGTTTTTGCCGATTCTGTGTTATCTTAACGGCAATATAGCCACGATAGGCTTATCTGGCTGCAAGATCGGCCAGGCTCCCCGGTTTGGACAGTGTTGTCTTCTCTTTTCCGTCTGGGCGTTCGCGGCCTTGTCGCCTCAGTGCTCAATCTCTCCGGTGGCCCTGTAGCCCCTTGTTTCCGCGCCTTTGCGTCCTGTTGCGTTTGCGCGGACCATCCACGAAGACTTATTTCTCAACCTTTGAGGATCATGCATGCTGCGTTGTTCCTGGAACCGCTCCGGGCAAGGATTGGCTGTGCTGGCCCTAACGGCAGGACTCCTGGGTGCGCGCGGCGCTGCCCCCCATCTCCGGCAGCTTCCGGCACTTCATGAGCCGCGTGAGGCCCATCTGGCAAATGTCCGCCAGCTAACATTTGGAGGCCAAAATGCCGAAGCTTATTTTAGTCCTGACGGCAGACGGCTGACCTTCCAGAGCACGCGCGACGGTCACGACTGCGATCAGCAGTATGTAATCAATATTGACGGGACGGGCCTGCGCCGAATCAGCAACGGCCAGGGACGAACCACCTGCGGGTGGTGGATGCGAGACGGCAAGCGCCTGCTCTTCTCCTCTACCCATGAGGACAGTCCCGACTGCCCGCCCAAGCCGGACTACTCGCAAGGATACGTCTGGCCGGTCTATCCAACCTACCGTATCTATACCGTGCGGCCCGACGGCAGCGATTTGCGCCCGCTCTTTCCCCGGACGCTAAAGCCGGGCGAGAAACCTGGCTATAATGCGGAGTCAGTAGTCTCGCCGAACGGAAAGAAAATTGTCTTTACCAGCGACCGGGGCGGCGACCTGGATATCTGGGTGATGGACAGCGATGGCCGCAACGCCCGCCAGCTCACCCATACCCTGGGCTATGATGGCGGTCCCTGGTGGTCGCCCAACGGCGAGCAGATCTGCTTCCGGGCCTATCACCCGCGGACGCCAGCGCAGATCGCCGACTACAAGGCGCTGCTCAAGCAGCATCTGGTTCGACCGACAACGCTGGATCTGTATGTGATGAATGCGGACGGCTCGAACGTCCGACGCATTACCAACGATAGCGCGGCCAATATCGCTAACTTCGCGCCCAGTTGGATGCCGGATGGCACAGCCCTGGTCTTTGCCTCCAACCGCGACGACCCCGGTCGCCGCAAGTTTGAGGTCTATAAAATTAATCTGGATGGCGCCGGGCTGGAACGCCTGACCTATGGCGGCCAGTTCGACGGTTTTCCCAACTTTAGCCCGGACGGCAAACGCTTTGTCTGGGCCTCGAACCGAAACGGCAAAGCGCCGCACGAGACCAACATCTTTATCGCCGATTGGGTTCCTTAACGGGACAAAACAGGGAGAACGCAGGGCAACCCGTTCCCCATTTCCAGCCGCTTGAAAGCGGTCTTGAGTGCAATACAGCTTGAAATCTATCTGAAGGAGGCAAACCGGGAGTAAGCATTCTAAGGAGACTGCACAGATTTACCCAAAGGCAGCTCGTACCGACCCCGGACTACAGAACTATGCTGGAAGACATCAAAGCTATGCTTGTCCAACGCTACGGTGAGCGCTGGCTCAATAGCGTCAACAACCAGAACGGGATCGCTGAAGACCTCTCTATCCTGGAGAAGGATATTACCCGCGTCAGCCGCAAGTTCGGCATGGTGGGACGGGGCATGTTCCTGACCTCCGACACGGAGCTGGTGGCCCGCTATGAGATCGTCACGCCGGTCAACACCCTGTTTGACATTGACGCGGTGTTCTATCGCTGGTGGGGCCATCGCGCTTCCGAGAATATCAGCTACATCCAGCGCGAAGTCGCCGATGACGAGGTGATCTATCACTTCATTACCGGAACGCCCACGCACGGCCATAGCGGACGCATCATCATGATGGGCCGCGAGGTACAGCGCGTCATCCAGAAGCGTTGGGAGCGCCGCCTCAAGAAGCTGGCGCCTTCCGGCCAGGGCGAGACGACTTCCGTTAACAACTAAGCAGATCGTCGTTTCTCTCTACGTTCGCTCTCTTGTTTTGTCCGCGTGGCCGTGCTGCCGCGCCTCCTTCTTTTTTCGTTTGCGTGCTTGTCACGCCTCCATGCGCTTAATATGCGCTGCCTTTCTCTCTGGCAAAGGTTTCTCTTCACGCCGGGCCGCAAGACGGCCCGGCTTTTTCTTATCGGGCAGGCGCGTAGGCGCGTTTTGGCTTGTTCATGCCGCCAAGCCCCGGCGTGGTGAACCAGGCAGCGGAAAATGTCAGGCTGTCGGGCGCAGGAAGGCGCGTGGACTGCTCCAGCGCGATCCGCAGGCCGCTAAAGAGGTGGTTCCACCATTCATAGGTCAGTTCCGGCTGCGGCGCATCGGCAGCCTGGAGCGCCGCCTGTCGGATGAGTTCCGCCCTCTGCGTCGGGAGGGCGTGCCGCTGCGTCCACTGAGCGAGCAGCGTGTCCAGCGCCTGCTGCGCTTCCCCGGATAACCCTTTCATCTCTCTCTCTTCCATCATGTCTTGATAGTATCCTTAAAGTGTGTATGGTAACTTCTGGCAGCTCACCCGTAAACGGGTGGGCTGTGTCGCCAGGCGGCGGGGTGTCGCAAGGCGGAGGCAGGGGCCGTAACCCTGCCGACCCTGGCAGTCCGTTGTAGGGCCGACCCTTGCAGCCGGCAAGCCCGCTAAAGCGGGCTAAGAGAGGTGGGTCAGTTCCCTTCTAGGGCTACAAGAAGCGAGGTTAGCCCCCTTCAGGGGGCTTGCCGGCTGCAGCCCGGTCCTTTAGGGCCGAGCGGAGCTTTGATGGCGCTTCCTTGGGCTTCGGAACTCTCCATCAGGCCCAACTCACGGGCGATGCGTCTGCGCGCCTGGGCGATCTGGTAGCGCACGGTGCCTGCCGGCCTTTGCAGTGCCGCCCCGATCTCCGCGCTGGTCATGTCGCCGAGCAGATGTAGGGTCAGCGCCGTGCGCAGGTCTTCGGGCAGGCGCGCGATGGCCGCATCTACCGCCGCCGCCGTCTCCTGAGCCTCTATGGTGCGCGCCGGGTCGCCGTCGGCCTCTGCGGGCATGTCTCGCTCGGGCAGGACGCCCTCGTGGCGCTGACGCACGGCGCGACGGCGATGGTGATCCGTGACGATGTTGCGCGCGATGGCAAATAGCCAGAACCGCCGCCGTGCCTCTGGGATCTGTCCTGCCTCCTCGATATGACGCCAGACGCGCACAAAGGTTTCCTGCAGCAGATCCGCCGCCGTGTCGCCGTCAGCCGTGTGGCCCAGCAGATAGGCGTAGAGGCTGCGATGATGCTCTGCGTAGAGGGTATTAAAGAGCGAGACGAGGGCGCCTCGCTCCTGGTGGCGGCTGTCGCGGCTCATGCGCTGGCTTCTTCGCTCTGATCCTGGGCCTCTTCCTCGCCCTCCTCATCCCCCGCTTCGCACTCGGCAATGGTGGAGATGGCGCCCATCTTCTCCACTGTGAGCACTTGCAGGATGGGGATAAGCGCTTCGGGGGCGCAGATCTGGCCCATCAGCACGATCTCAGGCACTTTCTGTTGCAGCAGCTCAACGGTAACGTCCTCCGCAAAGGTCAGCTTCCCCATGATGACGATAGGCGTCGGCTTGGGCAGCAGCTCCAGGAACTGACGGCCCAGCCGCTCCTCGCCCATGAAAAGGCGTGGGTCCGCCGGCAGATAGATGCTCTGTCCCTGGATCTGAAGTTTCGCGCCGAGCGGGCCTTCGCTGCCGCGTATGGCAAACATCTGCCCGATCACGCGCACCTGCTTGAACCCTACCTGGGTCACGGGTGTGGTGATAAAAAGCTGGCCGACGACGACCAGGATCGCCTCGGCATCGCCCGCCGCCAGCGACTCCCCGCTCAGGCGTATCTGCCCGCTCTGCACCTGAACGTTGTCTCCTTGCGGAATGGGGACGATGGCACCGACCTCTTTCATTGGGATGGTTGCTAATGCGGTGCTCAGGTGCTCCGGAATCAGAATCATGCCCACCTTTTCAATACCCGTGATACCCTTCAGATCCTCCGGCGTTTGGGCAAATCGCAGATCCAGCATTCCCATTTGTCTAATATGCCCCTGCGGTGGCATTGTGCTTTGCTCCTCAGACATCGTGCTCTCCTCCTGTGTTTTTTTTACCTCACCCCCTTCCCCTCTCCTTGAGAAGGAGAGGGGAGAGCAGAAGCCAGGGTTTACCTCTGCCCGCGTAGGCGGGCAGCGGGCCGCAGGCCCCACAACGGCAGGGTTTAGCCTGCCGGGGGGGTTAGGTCTACATTGGAGAAGACGCAGCAGGAATACAGGTGTTGAAGACGCCGGCAAAATCAAAGGCGGAGGCGAAGGGAGGAATAGCAGAGGTCATGTCGAACAGAAACGAGCAGTAGATTCCGTTGCTTTGATCGAACAGGCCCCGGTTGCGGGCGTTTGTTGGGAGGGGGATCGTGCCATGAAGTCGCGTCGTAATGTGCATCCGGTGATGCGACGGGTGGCCGGATGGATGGCCGCCATTTTTGCTGTATCCAGCGTGGCGCCGGTAGGAATAGCCGGTGGGGCGGTGCCCGCGCAGTCCACGCGGCGAACGCTGCCGCCGACGGCCTTCGGGTCGGGATTACGCCCCGGCAACGAGACGCGCACCGCCGCTATTGCCTCCGGCGAAGTGGCCCTGCCGTTCAACCTGGCTGGGGGCAAGCCCGGCGCGCTCTACAGCCTCAGCGTGGCGGCGCGCGACCCCAACGCGCTCCGGCAGCGCGCCGCGCTGACCGTCAGCGTGCGCATCGGCGGCAACGTCGTTGCCTCCAAATGGCTGCATCAGGCCGACCCGGACTTCTATCTCGTCTTCCGCGCCGACGACCCGCGTGCCCCGACTCTGCTCGACTTCAAGGGAGAGGTCAACGGCCCCTCTGCCGTCTTCACCATCGCGCTGCGGCCCCTGCCTTCCGGTCAGAAGGACGTGGTTATTGAAGCCGAGCCGAACAACTCCTGGCAGGAGGCGCAGCCCGTCCCGCTCGGCGCTACGGTCATCGGCACGGCGGACGACCGCTCCTACTATATCGCGCCCGGCCAGAACGAGGCCGAGGCCCTGCGCGCCGGAGAGGATTGGTTCAAGTTCGAGCAGCCCTCGGATCAGCCCAAGCTGGTCTTCTTTAACCTAGAAATCCTGGATCGGGACGTGCCCGCCAACATCCTGGTCTATACCGTCCAGGACGGCAAGCTGGTACCCTACACGGAGGGCGTGGACCCCGTCTCCGGCCCGCATGAGGCCCAGGTCGCCCCGACACTACATCAGAACGGCGTCGAGCTTAACAGCGCCAACAAGTTCACAACCCGCGTCCTGAAGAGGGGCACCTACTATGTCCAGGTGGCGGCCAATCATCCGGCCTATCGCCTGCGCACGCTGGTGACCGACCCGCCGCCCTATAAAGACCCACACAAGGCCATTCGCGCCGCGATGGACTACATCATCGCCGCCGGGGACTCCTGGTTTGCCAACACGCCCCGCTCCGGCGCGGTCGCCCGGCGCGACCGACAGGTTCATGCCGAAACGGCGCTGTGCGTGGCCTGCCACCCCAGCCACTTCAGCACGCGCGGCGAGCTGACGGCCTATCAGAACGGCTATCCCATCCTGCAACGGGAGTCGCTGCGGTTTGTCGCAGAGCGCCTGTATAACAATCCACGCCCGTTCTACGGCCCGTTTGGGGCCTCCTGGGTGCGCGTCATCAGCGCGGCGGCGACGGTGCAGAGCCGCATGGCGCAGATGCTCCTGGATTACGAGACCCTCACGGGCGAGCACCGCGCGAGTTTCTATAAGCCCATTGTCGCCTACCTCCACCACTACTACCAGCGCCCTGCCTTCCAGCCCGACGAGACGGAGCAGAACCCGCCCAGCATCTCCAACTTCGAGACCGGCTGGATGGTCTGGAGCGACCTTAATCGGCTGTCCCGGCTGCCGCACGCCGCGCCGGACCTGAAGGCTGAGCGGGATAAGGTAGGCGCGTTGATGGCTCGCACGCCGGAGAGCGCCGACGGCCCGCGCACGGCTGCCGCCACGGCTCCCGCGAGCGTCGGCACCGAAATCAAGAACGTGGACGACCTCTGCTTTCAGACCATCGCGCTGGCGGAGATGGAGAGGCCCTCACCCCCCTATCCCCTCTCCCACGCTGCGGGAGAGGGGATAGGGGCTGAGGGTAGTCGCCGCAGGGCGACCCTACTCCCTACACCCTACGCCCTACACCCTACACGAGGGGGTGAGGGCCGCTATAGCGCCCGCCTCCGCGCCAACGTGGAGAAGATCTTCGCGGCGCAGCGGCCCGATGGCCTGTGGCCCTATAACTATGGCGAGAACCAGCCCACCTGCGAGTTCCAGACCGGCGCAGCCCTCTATGCCTTGGCGAAGGCGGGCGTGCCCAACACCGAGCCGCACGTTCGCAAGGCGGTAGAGGCTCTGCTGGCGCGACAGAAGCCGTTCGGAGCCTGGAACACGGACGGCCAGCCCTACGAGGCGTTCAACACGCCGTTCAAGGAGACGCAGCTGGTGCTGATGGGCCTGTCGGCGCTGTTTCCCGGTCCCGGCGCCAAAGGCTGGACCAACGGCCAGCAACCGACACAAATTCGCACCGGAAGGGCAGACCAGACGCTGGCCGACCTGATCGCCATATGGGATAAGCCCACGCCGGCCCTGCTAGGGCAATTGCGTACCTTGACGCGCTCACCGGAGCCGCTGGTGCGCCTGGAGGCAGTGAACGCTCTCTGCCGGCTTGCCGACCCGCGCGCCGTGCCGGAGTTGGCGGCGGCGCTCGGCGACGACACGAACATGGTGCGCCGAGCCGCCGCGCAGGGGTTGCGGGAAGTGATCACCCGCAACGCCGACCGGGGAACAAACGGCCCGGCCCTTTCTGCCCTTGCCGCCGTGCTGCAATCGCCGCGTGCCATCGTGCGCCGCGCCGCCCTGCGCGCCTTCAACCAGCATTTCCGCTGGCTGACCCGCTACGATGCGCTGCTGGACCGCGTGCTCGCCATCGCCGCGCAGGAGTCCGATCCGGTGGCGCGGATGGAGGCGGCGCAGGCCCTCACCATGTGGTGGTACTGGAACGACGATATGAGGGCGCGCGGGCGGATACTGGATACCGTGCTGGCTGCGCTCGGCGACGAGAAGGCATCGGCCTATGCGCGCGGCGCGTTCCGGGAGACGCTCTATAATATCTGCGACGAAGACATCCAGTACTTTTACAACTTCTGGACGCCGCTGTTGCCGCAGGAGGCCGACCGCAAGGCGGCCATCGCCGGATTCGAGAAGGTGATGGCGCTGCAGGCCGAAAAGATCGCCGCCGTGCTGCGCCGGGCCACTCCCTTCCAGACCCGCCAGATCGTGATGGGCTTGACCGAGTATCCGATCATGCGGGCCTGGAACCCCGCCGACCAGGTGGAGCGCAACTTCTATCGCATCGGCAACGACCTGGACGCCATTGATTTTCGGGGGCCGGGCGCGCAGGCGCTGCGTCCCGTCATTCTCATGCTGCTGGGAAACTCAGAGCCCGGCATCCGGCAGCGCGCGCTCGTGATGGCGACCTATCTGCGCTCCAACGGCGGGCAGCCTTTGATCGCCAACGCCATCGCCGCCCGCCTGAACGACGGCAACCGGGATGTACGCCAACTGGCCCTGCAAGCCCACCGCATCTATCCCTTCTCGACCCAGCAGATCCAATTCGGCCTCGACCCGCGCCGCTTTACGGACGAAAATGATCCCAACTACAACGCCGATACGCTGCCGCTGCTGACGGGCCTGCTGGATAGTCCCCGTTCGGAGACGCAGGCGAATGCGCTGCGCTTCCTGTCCGAGTTCGGCGCTAAGATCGAGACCAACGTGCCCATCATGGAGAAGGCCCGGCATCTGGCAATGACCGGGGACTTGCAGGCCAAAGCCGCCGCCTTCGAGATCGCGCGTTACCTGCCCGCCCTGCGCGCCGACGCCCAGTTCCAGGCGGCGGTGGCGGAGGTCTTGAAGACGGCTCCGGCGGGAAACGCCGCCCGCAGCGCGGCCCTGCGCCTGGCCCTGGTCGATTCATTGGGACAGACGGAGGCGGTCGCGCCCGCGCTGGAGGTGATCCTGCAGAGCAAGCGGCCCGAAGACCAGGCCGATGCGCTGGCCCTGGCCCGCTCCGCCGAAGCCATCCGGGATGACCCGCGCCTGATCCCGCTCTACGACAACGCGCTCGCTCAGGATACGGACCTGCGCGGGCAGGCATTGCAGCTTCTCAAGCAGAGCAAGGCCCAGGCGTCCAATCCAGCCATTCGCGTTGCGTTGCAGGCGGTGGCGCAGGCGGGCAGCGAGGGACATAAGGCGCTGGCGGCGGCGATCCTTTCGGGGCAGACCGGGCGGCACGGCGATCCGGAGAAGCTGCTCGACCGCGAGTACTTCGCGGTCAAGGTGCAGCCGCTGCTCGCCGCGAAGGGGCCGGACGGCAAGTCGTGCTTCAACTGCCATTCCAATCACACCATCCTGAACCTGCAGCCGCCGGATAGCAGCGGGCAGTTCGCGGCGGACATCTCCCGCCATAACTACCTCTCCGCGCTGCGCGTGGTGGACCTGGACGACCCGGAGAACAGCCTGCTGCTGCGCAAGCCGAGGTCGCCGGGCGTTGTCTCGCCGGAAACCGGCGTGTCGCACGTCGGCGGGGTGCGCTGGGCCAGTAAGGATCACCCGGCCTATCAGGCTATCCTGCAATGGCTCAACGGCGCGCATGTCAAGCAGGGAGAGGCGCTAGGCCATCAGCCGCAGTACTGAGAGCGCCTAACCCCCTTTAAATAACCATTGTCAAAGGCGACAACAACACATGATAGAAACCGAACGGCTGCTTATACGTCCATTCTTCGCAACGGATGTGGACGAACTCTACTGCCTGGTATATGCGGATTTCGAAGTGCGGGATGCATGGTCGGACGCGCGGGAGACGCCAGAGGCGTTCCGACGGCGCTTCTCTACCAGCAAGCTCTGGCACGCCGAGGATGGGTTCGGCTTCCGCGCCCTGCTGCGTAAGGAGGATAAGGCACTGATGGGCCTGATGGGCTTCCAGCGCTACACTCCCGACGAGGATACGAGCTATATCGTCTTCGAGAATGGCTCCAGCCCGGTCGGGTGCAATCCCAACGTGGTGGAAGTGGAGTTGACCTATGCCCTCGGGAGGCCCTACTGGAAACAGGGATACGCAACGGAAGCGGGCAAGGCGTTGATCGCGGAGGGCTTTGCCTGCCTGGGCATCCATCGCATTATTAACGCCGTCAGCCCGCTCAATCTCAACAGCATCAACCTGATGAAGCGGCTCGGCTTCCGCATCCTGCCCAACTATCATCCGGGCGACCTGGCAAAATATGGGCGCAGAGGCGTGCTCGGCATTCTAGAGAACCATAGGAAAGACAAAAACAACAGGTAAGGGCAAACCCTAGCGCTTAAGTCCTCCGGCCTTAGCGCCATCGTGCAGCGAGAAAATCGCTGGGTTGTCCATTCCTACATCGGGCCTCTAAAGGGCCGGCTCTGGTCCAGCAGCCGACTGGCCGCAGGCATTCGTACCGGATATATTCGCGGACCGGCCTGGAAAGCGCTCGCCCACATTCCCTGGTCTCAATGGCATTTCGGGAACACGCACGCTCGCTTTGGCGTCCTCTACTCAAGACCCAGTCGAGAAGGAGGAAAAGGGAGTCGAAATGATACAACGCAGTCTGAGCATGCGGCTTGCGAGCCTGGTGACCGCATTTGCCTTCGGGGTGGTGATGGCTTCCCCGGCGGTCGCGGAAAACGTGGTACTGAAGAAGGGCACCGATGTACACCTTGTTTTCGATGCGCCGCTGCGGTCGGAGACGGCCAAGCCCGGCGATACGGTACGATTACATGTCGAAACGCCGGTGCAGGTGGATGGTAAGACCGTCATTGCCGCAGGAACGCCGACGACGGGCACGGTGACGAAAGTGAACAAGCGCGGCCATTATGGCGTGAACGCGCGTATCCAGTTGAAAATCTCCCCCATCCGCACCGTGGATGGCAAGAGGGCTCCGGTGGGCTTCCACACCAAAGGCCAGGAGGTAAGCAACCGCACGGGTGAAGCGGCGGGCGCCACGATAGGCGGCGCGGCCATTCTTGGGCCGCTTGGCCTGGCGGCAGGCTACTTCATCGTCGGCAAGAAGGTGCATATCAAGCCAGGCGATAAGACGACCGTCACCGTGGATAAAGACATGAGCGTGCATGTTCGGTAGGGCAAGAATCGAACCTACGGACGTAACCTCACCCCCAATAGACTTAATCCCCCGTCCCCCTTCCTAGATTCGCCGCTAACGCGGCAGGGAAGGGGGACCCGGCTTTCCCATATTTTCTTGCGTGCCGGAGGCCGGTCTACTTGACAGTAGACCTATTTCGTCCTATAATTACAATATGACGAAACGTGTCCCCCGCGCTGCTGAAGGCGCGTTGTCTGCCTCACGGCCTCGCACACGGCCTGAGGTCCGGCGCATCCGTTGGAGAAGAAGATTCAAGACCCTCTTCGCCCTCTCGTTCCTGCTTTTGGAAGCGGCGGTCGCCATTGCGCTCGTCTTTCTGCTGATGGTCTTCTGGAACTACTCCACGAACCTGCCGAAAGTCGAAGAGCTGGCAATGGACGTCCGTGCCCCCGTCGCCACCACGATCTGGTCCAACGATGGCGTGCTGCTTGGCAAGCTTGATGTCGTCAACCGCCAGCCCGTGACGCTGACCGAGGTTCCCAAAAACGTCATCAACGCCACCATTGCCATCGAAGATCACCGCTTCTACGAGCATAATGGCGTGGATTTCCAGGGCATTGCGCGCGCGGCCTGGGCCAACGTGCGGGGGGGCGATAGCGTGCGGCAGGGCGGCAGCACCCTGACCCAGCAGGTCGTCCGCAATATCCAGCAGTTTGGCATCACCAAGGAAAAAAAGATCGAGCGCAAGCTCAAGGAAGCGATCTACGCGCTGCGCCTGGAGCAGGTCTATTCCAAGCCGGAGATCCTCCAGCTCTATCTGAATAACGTCTACTACGGCGGGGGCGCCTACGGCATCCAGGCCGCCGCCAAAACCTACTTCGGCAAGCCTGTCTCTAAGCTCGATCTCGCCCAGGCCGCCTTGCTGGCCGGGCTGCCGCAAAGGCCCTCGGAATATTCGCCGTTTGAAAATCTCGATGCCGCCCTCCGACGCCGCAACGACGTGCTGGAGCGGATGCTGACCTATGGCTATATCAACCGGGATCAGTACCGCAAAGCCCTGGCCGAAAAGCCGCACATCCTCAAGCAGCGCCAGCGCCGAAGCTTCGACTTTAAGGCGCCTCACTTCACCACCTATGTCCTCAACGACCTGATCCAGCGCTACGGCGCCGATTTCGTCTACTCCGGCCTGCGCATCGAAACCACGCTCAACTACAAGTTGCAGCAGATGGCCGAGCGCGCGCTGTTGGGCGGGCTGGCCAACGCCTCGGGGCAGGGAGCCAACCAGGGCGCGCTCATCTCCCTGGACAACAATACCGGCTATATCCGCGCGCTGGTGGGCGGGCGCAGCTTCCATGCCGATCAGTACAACGCCATCACCCAGGGCAAGCGCCAGCCCGGTTCCACCTTTAAGGTCTTCGACTATTCCGCCGCCTTCGACACCGGTGCTGCCACCCTCGACTCCACCTTCATGGATGAGCCGATACCCTATCCGAACGACCCCAAGCACCGGGTCGTTAAGAACTACAGCGGCAAATACTCCTATGGCGCGGTGGACTGCCTGACCGGAATCAAGCACTCGATGAACACCATCGCCGTTCAGGTCGCCCGGAAGGTGGGCATCCGCACGGTCATTGATTATGCGCACCGCATGGGCATCACCACGGAGCTGGCCCCCTACCTGCCGACGGCGCTGGGCGCCTCCGCCGTGCGCCCCATTGACCTCTGCTCGGCCTATTCGGTGTTCCCGGCCAAGGGCAACCGCCTCCAGCCGATGGCGATCGTGCGCGTCACAGACGCCGACGGCAATCTCATTGAAGAGCACACGCCTCAGATCGTCAAGACCAACATCCTCAAGTCCAAGACCCTCGATCAGATGAACACGGCGCTGGAGGCGGTCGTCACCAGCGGCACCGGCACCCGGGCGCGGGGCACCGAGGAGAACGGCATCGTGCCGGGCGCGCACGGCAAGACCGGCACCACCAGCGACAACCGCGACGCCTGGTTTGCCGGGTATACGCCGGAGCTGACCACGGTGATCTGGGTGGCCAGCGTGCACCGCTCGAAGCACGGGATCACCTATGCTCAGATGCCAGGCGCCACCGGCGGCGTCCTGTGCGCGCCCATCTGGCACGATTTCATGATCAAGGCCGTGCCGGAGGAGCGCAAATTTAGGCCGCCGCAGGCCATCGCCCTGGCCCCGCACAGCGATCCCTTCGCGCCCGGAGAGAACGCCAACAAGCAGAAAGCCAAGCCCAAGCCCAAGAAGCAGACCGAGGTGACGGAGGCGGAGCAAAAGGACGGATACCGGCGTCTTGCTTCCAATGAGGCGCCGCCGCTGGATGAGGCAACTCCTGAGAGCGCATCCAATGCCAGTGAGCCGCAGGCAGCGCCGGAGACCGCCCCGCCTGCTCCCGCGCCGCCGCCCAGCTTGCCTGCCGCCGCCGCGCCGCCTGTCCGCCAGACGGTGCCGATTCCCCCTTCCCGCTCGGCTGCGGCCTCCGTTGCAGCGCCCACTGGCGGCGGATTGCGCGCCAGCGCGCCGGCCAGCCAGCCGACACCGGTCATGCGCCCGATAGCTGCACGTCCTGCCACGCCGCCGCCCCATCCGGCCCCGACGCGCGCACCAGCCAGCGACGATATGGTAACGGTGCGTATCTGCGTTGACTCAGAGCAGCGCGCCAACGAATTTTGCGATGCCACCAAGCTGGTGCGCATGACCCGCCGCCAGGCGCGGCGATTGGGCCGCTGCCGCCTGCATCGCGCCCCGCCCGGCGAGGAATAGATTGGAATTTCTCATGAAAAAGCTGCCTGACGCGAACAGGGCGGTGTGGAGAGCATTTTCTCACACCGCCCTGCGCCGTTTTGCTTATGTCTGGGCCAGGATAAAGGACGCCCGATGATTCCAACAGAAAAGCGCCCTCAGGGATACGGTTAATCTAGGCAAGAGCAAGCTAGGCGCCTCTGTCAATGAGATCGTGCCAGTCCTTGTCTGGAATGCCAATGCCATAATAACGGGCCGCTTTTTTGATATTGGCAAAGGCAACCTCGCGGTCGGCATCGGAGACGCCATCCACCTGAGGAAAGTGCAGGAGCGCCTGCGTAAGATGATGCACGTCTATCAGCGGCTCCTTGCGCTGTCTGGGAAAGGCGAAGGCGCTATCGGGCAAGTCTTCTTCTTTGATCTCGCCAAGCGCCGGATAGGGTTTCCATGTCGCTCTGGCCGCCATCGTTTAGCGCTCCCTGCCCTGATGTTCCCGCTGCCCCCAGCTATGCTCGATGCGCCGATAGCAGGCAACGCGCCCATCCAGACTGGCCGGCAGAACGTCCTCGTCCAGCAGATAGACTTCCCGCCCGCTTCCGAGCTGCTGATAGAGGCCCGGCGGAACGCGCTGGCCCGCCAGATAGAGTCTGACCTCCCATTCCCCATTCTTATCCAACAACGATCGGTATGACATCCTTCCAGACTCCTTGACGTTTCCATCCAGGGAAACGGATTTAAGAGCGCCCAATCAAACCGTTCTCCTCCCTTGCCGGAAGAGGGCCGGAGTGAGGACTTCTCCTTCCCCTTCTCCCTTGCAGGGAGAAGGGCCGGGGAGGAGGGGAGAACCCGGCTTCTCCCTTCCCCTCTCCCGCAACGTGAGAGAGGGGAAGGGAGTGAGGATAACGCCTTACGGCCAGGTTTTGTTAGGAGCGCTAAGCACGCTCAAAGCGTTCGACCTCCAGGAGAAAGCAGGGGACGCCGCCTGCCTGTGGAGCGTCCGGATCGTATCGGGCTGCGCCTCTCTTGAAATGCTCGCCGTTGAGCTTGCTGCGCTACCATTATAACACCGGAGCTAAGATGTCGGTTCCTGCCTGCGATATAGATTTTTCTGTTCTTTGGATCGAGAAAATCCCGGAACTTTCAGCGTATGCCAATAGACAAATCGTTTAAAAGTTGTACAATCCACCGCACGTGCCCATCTCACCATTTATCCAATGTTTAACTGGCGGCTCTATAAGAGTGTAGACTAACTTTCGCAGGCTTCGCAGGAGGAAACGAGGATGTGCCCGGAGGAATCGGCAGGCGAATCGCAGTCGGAAGCCAATCGGGGAGCGTCTCCGGGCAAGGTAGGCGCATTGGAGGAGGTTCTGCGCCGCTTCCCGGAGGGAGAACAGGAAGCGCAGCGGCCGGCCGCGCGCGTTACGGAGCGCCTAGATCGCCTGCAAACGCTGTCCCTGGCTCTGCCCAGGGCGCTGACCGTCGATCAGGTGGTGGACGTGATGCTTACGGAGGGGCTGGAGGCGCTCTCCGCCAATGCGGGCGTCGTGTCCCTGCTGAGCGAGGATAGGAACGAGATCGTTACCGTGCGCGCCATCGGCGTTCCGCAGGAGCGCCTCCAGGCCCAGGAGCGTTATCCAGCAGACGCCCCCACGCCCATCGCCGATGCCCTCAGGACGCGGGAGCCCATTTTCCTGCAGACGCAGGCGGAGCGAAAGGCGCGCTACCCGCAGATGGTCCAGGTCGGCGTTTTAGGGAGCGGTAGCGGCGCGATAGTCGTCCTGCCGCTGCTCGACCAAAGCATTTTGGGCGCCATCGGGCTGAGCTTTCCGACAGAGCGTGCCTTTGATGCCGAAGAGCGCCAGTTTATGCAGACCATCGCCCGCATATGCGGCCTGGCGCTGGAGCGGGCGCACCTTTATGATACGGAGCGGCGCGCGCGTGAGCAGGCGCAGCAGGAGATCCGTGAGCGTCAGCAGGCCGAGGAGGCCCTGCGGGAAAGCCAGGATCGCCTCCGCCTGATGATGGAGAGCATCCGGGACTATGCGATCATTATGTTTGATGCTGCCGGCAATATCATCGACTGGAACCCGGGCGCGGAGCGGATACTGGGCTACCGGGCCGAGGAGATCCTCGGACAGCACGGCTCCGTGCTCTTCACCCCGGAGGATAGAGAGCAGCATCTACCGGAGCGCGAGATGGAACAGGCCACCCGCGAGGGCAAATCCTCCGACGACCGCTGGCACATGCGCAAGGATCAAAGCCGGCTGTGGGTGATGGGCACGATGATGGCGATGCGGGATGCCCAGGGCAGCCTGCGCGGCTTCGTCAAAATCATGCGCAACATGACCGAGCGCCGACAGGCGGAAGAGGAGCGGCTGCGCGCCTACGCCAAGATCGCTGAGCAGGAGCGCCAGTTTGCCGTCCTGGCAGAACGCAACCGCATCGCGCGCGAGATTCACGATACGCTGGCGCAGGGCCTGACTGGGATCATGATCCAACTCGAGGTTGCCGAAGAGCTTTTGACGGCAACGCCGGAACAGGCCCGATCCCACCTCGACTTGGCCCGCAAGCTGGCCGGCGAGAGCCTGGAGGCCGCGCGCCGCTCCGTGCAGGCCCTGCGTCCTCATCCCCTGGAAGGGGCGACTCTGGCCGAGGCGCTGGCGCGTCTGGCCGAGGCGATAACCGGCACGACCCCAGTGCCGGTCTCCTTTCATCTGCGCGGCGCCTCTCGCCTCTTGCCCTACGAAGTCGAGAGCAATCTACTCCGCATCGCCCAGGAGGCGCTCACCAACGCCCTGCGGCATGCCCGCGCCACGCAGATACAGATGGAATTGGCCTATGAGCCGGGCCAGGTGCAGTTGCGCGTGCGGGACAACGGCGTCGGGTTTGTAGCGGGCACGCCGACGCCTGGCAGCACGTTCGGTCTGGTCGGGATGCGCGAACGCGCCCAGCAGAGCGGAGGAAGTTTGCAGATCAACAGCCAACCGGAGAGGGGAACAGAGGTGATCGCCACGATACCGGTTCCCACGGCGGGAGAGCAGGGATCATGAGAGGGGAGAAGCCGATACGCATTTTAATTGCCGATGACCATCCTGTTGTGCGCATGGGGCTGGCCGCTCTGATCGGTTTGCGGCCCGACATGGAGGTGGTGGCGCAGGCGGAAAACGGGCGCGAAGCCGTGGAACTGTTTCGCCGCTATCACCCGGATGTCACCCTGATGGATCTGGTGATGCCGGAGATAGATGGAACCGAGGCGATCAAGGCCATTCGTGCCGAGTCTCCTTCCGCGCGCATCCTCGTACTGACGACCTACCAGACGGAAGAAGATATTTTTCGCAGCCTGCAGGCGGGCGCGCGCGGATACTTGTTAAAGGCCGCGCCTGGTCGGGAGCTTGTGGAGGCCATTCGCGCCGTCTATGCCGGGCAGAAGCGCATTCCTGCCGATGTGGCTGCCAAGCTGGCCGAGCGCCTGCCCGCGCGCGAGCTGACCGCCCGGGAATTGGAGGTGCTGCACCAGATGGCCCAGGGCAAGAGCAACGAGGAGATAGGAGCCGCCTTGCATATTTCCGAAGGCACGGTCAAGACGCATGTGACCAACATTCTCAGCAAGCTGGCCGTCAATGATCGGACGCAGGCGGTGATCGCGGCGGTGAAGCGCGGTCTGGTGCGCGTCTGAGTATCTGCCCTCCGGGGCTTAAAGGAGTTGCAGGAGATCGGCACGATTGCTGATGATGCCGTCTACATCCATATCCAGCAGGTGGCGCATGGTCGGCAAATCGTCCACCGTCCAGGCGTAGACGCGCAGGCCGCGCGTGTGCAGGATGGCAATGCGGGAGGCGGTGAGCATCGGGTAGATCCAGGTGACGGCCTCCGTATCCAGGGTAAGCAGCAGGCGCGCGAACTCGGCGTCGTCGAGCAGATAGTGATCGGCAGCGCCCAGCGAGAGGGAGAGCGGCAGGGCCGGGTCTAAATCACGGAAGCGGCGGCGGCTGGCCTCTCCCGCGCCGGCAACGATCTTGGCCTGATACGGTAGGAGCGTCAGGGCTTGCACAACTTTAGCCTCTACCTCGTCGCCCTCGCACTTCATATCGGCCATCACGGCGCAGCGCCCTTGCGCCCAGGCGACCAACTCTGCCAGCGTCGGCACGCCTTCGCCAGCGCCCAGATCCAGCGCCCGCAGGTCGGCGCTGGATCGCTCGGCAATCCGGTAACGCCGTCCCTGCCTGTCGCTCACGTCGGGGTCATGGGCCAGCACGAGCACACCGTCGGCTGCCCGCCGAACGTCGCACTCGACCATCGTGCAGCCCAGCTCTACCGCGCGCTGGAAGCTGCGTATCGTATTACCGGGAAATGCGCGTGGCGCTCCCCGATGCCCGATCTTCTCCCAATTCTCTGGCATGTCATCGCTCCTCTATCTATGGATAACTTGCAAAACATTGCGTTTAGGCCTTTCTCTACGCCATCGGTACACGGGCGCGGCAGAGGTTATCTATGGAGAATTAGCAAAACATTGCGTTTAGGCTCTATTTTTTGGTAAGGCTACGAACCGAGCAGGAATTATTGGTAAAATTACGGAAATTAGCCGCGAAAGAAGGAACGTTTGGCGTGGAAGGCGGCACTGGTAACGTCTGGACGCAGCGTCCTGCCTTCTGCGCCGTGACCGCGCTTAGACATGAGCGCATCGGACCACTACTACCCTCAAAAGAAGGAGGACGCTACGTGAAACGCATTGGAACGGTCTGGAGTGCCGCCTGGCTGCTGACGCTGGGCGCCTGCCTGCTGCTGTTGTCCGGCGCGGTCCGCGCCCAGACAGACCAGGATCAGGGTGATCTTACGCGCGACTGGAACCTGCGCATCGGGATGTTCATCCCGCAGATGCATGCAACCCGGGCGGCATCTAGCACGGTCGGCTTAAGCGCCATTGCCGAGCGCACGGTCTACCGGGCGCCTCAATGGGACCTCAACATCGGCATCGGCTACAACGGCACGACGGATATCTATGCCGTGCCGATTACCGCGACGGGCATCGTCCACGTGAACAATCTCCGCTACGGCTTTGGCGCAGGGTATGCCTTCGGCAGGCGCATCGGCGGCGGGGGCTTTACCGGCGCCACCATCCTGCTGCTGGTGGGATACCAGTTCACGCATGGCAGGAACCCGCTCAGCGCCGACCTGCGCTACTACTTTGTCACCGGCACCGATGATGAATTGGACGGCTACAGCCTGACCATTGGCATGCAGTTCTAAGAGACTGCATATAGCACCCGGCCCGAAGGCTGGGTGAGGATTGTAACAAACAAACAAACAGGCAAACAAGCAAACAAACTGTGAGCGGTTGAAAACCGCAAGGAGAGCAAGAGCGGGCGGGAAGACCCGGAGCGGTTTCCCGCCCGCTCTGTTTTTAGACACTATCCGCGGCGTGTCGATGTTTCTCCGCACGCCCCGTGACTATGTAACCCAAGTTGCTACCTAGGAACACGTTTGAGAGAGAATCGCTCTGGAAACCGGCTTTTGCATCACCGTTTGCCTTCTCGAAGAGGCAAGGTAGCAACTTGAGTTAAGTAGACGCCGGGCCAATCTCCGCAGTTTCTCCTTCTCGTCAAAGTACGAACTTAGCCCTGGCGGCGGCTCCATTGGTTTGCGATCAGGGAGCCTCGCCGAAGATGCCGTGATAGCGGCCCATCCAGTAGGGCAACAGCCAGAAGGCGCCGTCCTCCTCGGTGCCGCCATCGCCGCCATAATCGGGGACGTAAGGGTTATGGTTCCACTTGGCAGCGCGCACCTCGTTGGGCGGGAGGGCGCGCGTCAACTGCTTCTCCCCGAAGCGGCCCGCCGCATCGTCAAAGCGCACATCGGCGCGGTGGCTGTTGATCATGGCCCAGCCGCGCAGATCCAGCGGCGCATCCCGCAGCCATTGGGCCGCCGCCTCGGCGTCGCAGGGCCAGCCCGTACAGGCCCCATAGATAACGTTATGGAACGGCGAGCGCTCCGGACGCAGGATATTCCAGGTGCGCTCCAGGCTCAGCAGATAGAGCGCGCGCAACTGCGGATCGGTTTCCAGTTGCAGCAGCGGATAGTAGGCGCAGGCGGCCAGCTCGTCGTCCGAATGATTGTTCTCGCCCTCCGGCGGCAGCCGCTTCTGAAGGACGGTATTGAGGGCGTAGTGGTGCTTTGCGATCAGATCCCGGTAAGCGTCCTGGAACCGCCGGTCGCCGCAGAGATGGATGGCGACCTTGAGATGGGAGAGAATCTCCAGCGAATTCAGCCCGCGCTCTTCTGCCCACTCCGGGTCGGCGTTAAGCGATTCCGGGCTCCAGACTCCCCAGCGCGTAGGCTTTCCGGTTGGGCCGACAAGTGTGTAGTGATGATCTAGGATGTGGTTGGTGACGGCGCGGCAGGTCTGGGCGATGGCCTGTTTTTCCGCCGCGTCCGCGACCAGCGCGCTATAGACATACCAGGCCAGATAGTGGCCGTCTATCTCATCCGAGGAGGTATCGTCCTTGTAGAGGATATCCGGCTCGACGGGCGAGGGATACCAGTTCGGGCCGGGATCGGACTGGATCGCGCGCTCGCCCTTGCGAAGGATGGCGCGGGCGGGAAAGCCGGGAATGCCGGTGACGCGCACCAGCTCCAGCAGCGCCTTCAGGCTCTTTTGCGCGCGCTGCCGGGCCGCCGGGTCGCGGGTCACGGCGTAGCGGAAGCTCTCCGCGCAGACATAGAGGGAGGTCCAGAGGCCATCGTTATCGCTGGCTTCGTAGAGGAAACTGGTGTAGTCGCCGGGGCGGGTCAGGCGGCAATCGGTGACGAAGCCGTCCCGGTTATGCCGTGCCGCCGTGATCTGCTCATAGTGGTCCGCCTTCTGGGCAAACGTCAGGGTGCGAAAGGCGATCTGGGAGAGGCCGGCATCGGTGGCGATCCAGGCGCTGCCGTCCGGGACCGCGGCAAGGGCGTTGACCGTGTCATCTGGCAGCCATCGCCTTCCCGCGTAGTAGCGCCATTTGCCTCCGGCCAGCCGCGCGACCCCGCGATCCGTGCCGGCCCAGAGGGCGCCATCGGCACTCAGAGCCAGTCGTCGAATATTTAGTACCGGCAGGCCGTCTTTGCCGCTAATTTCGAGCCAGGCATCTCCCGTATAGTAATCTATCCCGCGGGGCGTGGCCACCCAGAGCCCGCCGTGGGCATCGGCGGCGACGTCCTGCACGTTCGAGTCGAGGAGTCTGCCGGAAACATTGGCGCCGGCGCTTTCGGGGGCCAGGGGACGCAGCTTCGCGTCAGCGTAACGGAACAGCCCCCGGTCTGTGGCGATGATCGGGCTTCCTTCCGCGTTCAGGGTCAAGGCTTGCCCCACAGCGTGCCCTGGCAGCGCAACTTCGGCATGGTTTTTGCTGTCAAGGAACGTATGGCGTGTGAGGAGATAGTAACGGCCTGCCTCGCTCGCATCCTCGGCAAGATCGACTGTCTCGGTCACGGACAGATGGCGGTCGGGAAATTCAGGCGCGTTTGTAGCAAAATGGTACACATCTTGCAGGGTACCTGCCCACAGGCCGCCGTCGCGGGCCGAGCGCAGCCAATGGATCGGGGCCGAGGCCAGCGGGCCGGCAGCGATGGCTTTCCAGCGCCCTGTGGCGGCATCCCAACGGGCCAGGCCGGAAGGAGTTCCGGCATAGACCGCGCCCCCGGCAGCGCAGGCCACGCTCAGAACTTTCTCTGCGGGCAGGCCGTCTAAAGAAGTAGAGATCGTCGCGACGTCTTGTGCGAACGGACCTACCAGAATCGTGTGCGGATACGAAGGCAAAGCATTCATTCTTTTATTCCTTTGCGTTGCGTGTGTCATGGTCTGGTTCCCGCTCGCAGAGAACGCGAACGCAGCGCCGCCCAACGCCAGGGCGGCAAGAAAGGAGCGTAACGACAACATCGCAGTTCTCTGACCTTTCCGAAAAGACGGACGCTGTGAGCAAGTAGACAACTGGGCTGTGTCCAAGTTCACAGCCACAGAGGTAACAAAGCGTGCCGCGTTTCCGTCTTTAGTAGTGGTAGCCTCTTGAGCGAATTGCCGGATTTTTCGGCAGGAAGCCCAAGGACTACAGGCTCGCAGTGAGCTATGGAACAACTATTCAGCGCTCGGCGAGAAAGATCGCCCTCCGCGCTCGCCGTCGGGAAGCGCGCCTTGCCTCTGGCGCGTCAGTTCTGTTCCTGAGTCAGTCGCCCGATCCCGACACCCCGCAGAGCGAGCGGAGAAAAGGAGTGCCCGCACAACCATGAACACACCATTTGACAAACCCACGCTCCTGGAGAAGTGGGACGACAACGATGAGACCTTGCCGCGTGGCGGCGAAGCCCACTCCTATATTTCCCGGCTGACCCGCGAACGCCTGCTGTCTTCTCAGGAGGAAATCGAGCTGTCGGACCGCATTCGCCGTGGCGACCGGCGGGCCAAAGACCGGCTGGTCGAGGCAAATATGCGGCTTGTCATCAACATCGCCAAGAACTATCACAACCCGCTGGTGCCGTTCGAGGATCTGGTGCAGGAGGGCGCCATCGGGCTGATGACGGCGGCGGAGCGCTACGATCCGAGCAAAGGCTACCGCTTCAGCACCTACGCCACGCACTGGATTCGGCAGGCGATCAGCCGCGCCATTGACAACAAGGCCAAAGCGATCCGCATTCCCGCTCACGTCTCCGAAACACTGCGCAAATTGGAGCGGATGCGCGCGCTGCTTTTCCGCGAGCAGGGCGAGGAGCCCAGCCCCGAGCAGCTGGCCCAGCGCATGGGGCTTTCGATGCGCAAGGTCACCGCTCTGTTGCAGGCCAGCCAGGAGCCGGTCTCGCTGGATATGCTGGTCGGGGATGAAGAGAACACGACGCTGGCCGCCCTCATCAACGACCGCAACGCCGCCGACCCGGAGGATATGGTGGTAGATGCCGAGATCCAGAGGGAGTTGGCCCAGCTGCTCCAGGTGCTGACCCCGCGTGAGCGCGAGATCATGCGCAAGCGGCTCGGCTTTGACGAGGATTCGGCCCAGGTGTTACAGGAGATCGGCGAAAAGCTGCACATTTCCCGCGAGCGCGTGCGTCAGATTGAGGCGCAGGCGCTAAAGAAGCTAAAGTTTGCAGCCAAGCGGCGCGACCTTCGTAACTATATCATCGAATAGCCGCTTTGTCTGACGTTGCGGCCCCTAAATATGGAATAGTTGGTCTTGACTGCGGCGGGCCGTCCGGCAAATCGGGCGGCCCGCCGTTCGTGCATTTGCACAACTGCGTTTGTATAGTTTCGAACCTGCGTTGCAGCGGTTTCTCGGCCGGGTTCCAGGGATTTCACAGCGGGTTCTAAATGTGGTAGTCCAGCGGCGGCATCGTCGCGCTCCGGTCGTCCTGCCCCCTGCGATGGCCACGCTCCAGCACGCGCTTTTCGATATGGTTGGCTAGCCAGAACACGATCAGTCCCCAGATGACCGGCACCGCCACGCAGAGCAGTGCGTAGCCCACATGCTCCCAGTTCACCACTCAGCCCCTCCTTGCATTCCTGCTGCGGCCCTCACCCCCTTCCCACTGCCAGGGTCGGCGCTCAACGGACTGCCAGGGACGCCGCTCAACGGTTCGCGGCTCTGCCTTGCGACACCCCTCCGCCTGGCGCCCCCCGGCGCTGCGGCAGAGGGGAGAGATCTCACCCCTTCCCCTCTCCTTCCTAAGGAGAGGGGAGTGGCCTTCACTCCCAGGATCTTTCCGTTCTGCTTTATTTCCCCTCCTCCCCGTCCCTTCTCCCTGCAAGGGAGAAGGGGGAACAGAAGCCGGGGAATCCCCTTCCCTGTGAGCGAAGCGAACGCATCAGGGAAGGGGGCCGGGGGGTTAGGTGCCCTTGTTGCTGCGGCTTTAGCCACCCGCAAAGAAAGCAGAACGCCCCTGCTTGCCAGGCGATCCAGAGATGAAAAGGGCGCGGCAGGAAGCACGACCTGCCGCGCATGGAAGAATGGGCGGCATTATTCCCGGCAGAGAGCAGGCTTCGCCGGTCGCCGCGCGCGGATCCTCATTCGTCGGGTCTGCGGAATATGCTGGCCGTATACCAGCCCGCCAGCGCCAGCAGCCCCGACCAGTTGAGAAAGAGCGTCCCGACTTCAAAATGGCCCATCTGGGAGAACGGCGTCAGCCGGCTCCAGCTAAAGTCGCCGGCAGCCATTCCCACAGCAACCTGGGCCAGAAAGGCGACCGACAGGCAGCCGACCATGCCAGGGCTGGCGTCCTGACGCAACAGGCTGATCACGCCATAGGCGATCAGGGCGACCATGGGCCCCAGCGCCAGCGTCAACAGGAAGAACAGGAAGATGTGGTCTGAGTCATCTTCGGCCCAGGGCACCACCTTCATGAGCGGCAGTAGCAGCCCGCCCAGGAACTGGGAGGCAAGCAGCGGCACCACATAAAGGTTCGGCAGGGCGTGCGCCATGAATCCGGCCACCGCCAGGATGAGGGCAAACACGCCGGCATAGCGCATGAGCTGCATGGCGTCCATAGCCGGAGAGTCGTCCCAGTGGAGCACGATATCCTGCCCGTTCTTGCTGGCCGGGTGGGAGCCGTTGACGTTGGTGGGCAGGCCGGTCTCCGCATCGTAGTGTGTGCCGGAGATCGGATCGATCACCTGCCCGGTATAGTATTTGGATTTGACCGGCTGGAACGTCCCAAACGGCGGCACATGCAGCTCGGCAGCGGCCTGCACCGGGGAGGGAGGCGGGCTGTCCTCAACATCGCCCAGCAACACGGGCGCCGATTTCGTCTGCGGTAGTGAAGCCGCAGGCGCGGTGGCTGCCGCCGTCTGGGCGACGCCCGGCTGCCCGGCCGGCATGCGGACGGTCGGAGTCGTCGCTCCGCCGATTAACGCGGCGGGCACCGCAGGGCGCGGCGAGGCCGTGGATGGGCGCAGTGTCGAATCCGGAGCGGCCGCCGGCGCGCTGCTGCCTCTGACCGGCGGTATCGCGGACGCAGGCGGCGCGGCAGGCGCGGCTTGCGGGTTCAACGGCACCGCCTGGCGGCCCCGGACGCCGGGTATCGTTGGCGCGGCGGGCGGCACGGGCGGCGCGGGCGCATGGTGTGGCGTTGTCGGCTCGCCCGCTCGCTTAAGGTCAATCGGCGGATGCGGCGTTGCGGCCGGGATGGGCGGCGCCGGAATATGGGACGAGGGGCCGCTCGCCAGCGTCGGCCTGGAGACCGATGGGGGCGGAGTCTGCGTGTGGGTGGGCGCGGCAGCAGACGGCGGCACGGATTGGGCCGGGGCGCTCCCGCCTTTGCCGGCGCTGCCAGGGCGCCGCACGCCAATAATGGGACGTTTCCCATCCACAAGGATGGGAGAAGGCCGGGGGGCGCTAGGCGCCGACGGTGGGTTAGAGGGCGCGGCCTCTTCTGCCGGGGCCGGCCCGGAGACCAGCCAGGGCGCATGAGGCGAAGCGGCTTCCTCTTCCTGGGAGGGCGTGGGCGCCTCGTGCGCGGATAGGGCCTGCGGCGCGTCCCTGGTCACGGGGGGCGCGTCGGCGTAGGCAGATGCGGTGGTCTGCTCGCGTTCGGGAGCCACCTCCGGAGCGGTTCCCGGCACGCCGGGAACATCACTGGTAGTGGCGGATTGGGTCGTGAACTCCCGATGGCACCAGCTGCACCGGTCCGTGGTTTCACTCTCCATTCCGCACCATTTACAGAGCATCAATAGACCCTCCACCTCCGCGCCGTGCAAATGACCTGCAAGAAAGACAAGAATAAGAGCCTGTTATCAAGATAGCAGGCGGCCCTGCTGTCAGCCAGAGCGCTAACAGGGCCTTGCCCCACCAACCGGCGGGGCCGGGCGCGGAGAAAAATAATTACCTCATAATATGCATTATGAGCAGATTCCATTCAGGTGTCAATATTACTGGGTGACACCCTGCGTGTGAAATAGACCTCACCTCCATTAGACCTCCCCCCCCCGGCCCCTCTCCTTCGCAAGGAGAGGGGAGCGGCCCTCACCCCCAACCCCTCTCCCACGCTGCAGGAGAGGGGAGAGGCATTTTCATGCCAGAGGGTGCTGCGGCTTGCCGAAAGAGCGCGCCCTGCCTGATGATGTAGACGTCTCTGACACCGACAGCTATTCCTACTGGAATTACTATTCCACACGTAAAGCTTTTACGTCTAAAGATACTAAATTTACGTCACGACCAAAAAGGGAGAAAGAAGAGGCTGGGGAACGTCTTTACTGCGCGCATCATCACGAACGCGCCGCAGCCTCCAGGCGATGGGCAATGCCTGCATGCGCCTAAACTTTGCCGCCTGCTGCTGATATTCCTGCTAAAAGGAATCGAAAAGTGAGCAAGAAGCGACGCGGCGCTGTGAAAAAAAGTCGTTACCAATCGCGCCGGCGTGTGTCCTATGGATTATAGGGCACGCGATAGGCTTTTCGCGCGTGCCCGATTATAAGCGTATGTTGTATAGTTTGGGAGGAGAGAGATGGCGAATCACCGCCTGCGATGGGAGGAACTCTTGCTGACGCGCCGGGAACTGCTGGCGCGCATGGGTAACGGCTTTGCAGCGCTTGGGCTGGCCGCCCTGCTCGATTCGGAAGCCCAGGCTGCGCCGACCGCGCACGCCAAAGCGGCTCCTGCCCTCAATCCCCTGGCGCCTAAAAAGCCGCCTCTGCCCGCCAAAGCCAAGCGGGTTCTCTTTCTGTTTATGAATGGCGGCCCCTCGCACGTGGATACGTTTGACCCCAAGCCGATGCTGACCAAGATGCATGGCAAGCCGTTGCCCTATAGCAACCTGCCCACCGAGCGCAAGACCGGCACAGCCTTCAAATCGCCCTTTGCCTTCAAAAAATGCGGTCAGAGCGGCATTGAGGTCAGCGAGATATTCCCGCATATCGGCTCCTGCATTGATGATATTGCCGTGATCCGCTCCATGCACGCCGACGTGCCTAATCACGAGCCGTCCCTGCTCCTGATGAACTGCGGCGATGGGCGCCTGATCCGGCCCAGCCTGGGCTCCTGGGTCACCTACGGGCTAGGCACAGAGAACCAGAATCTGCCCGGCTTCATTGCTATGTGCCCGCACGGCTATCCGATCCAGGATACCCAGAACTGGCAGGCCGGCTTCCTGCCTGGCGTCTTTGCCGGCGTCTACATTGACCCCGCCAAAGCCAGTCTCGAAGAGATGATCGAGCACATCAAGAATAACTTCGTGTCCCCCCAGGAGCAGCGCCAGCAGCTCGACCTGCTGCACACGCTGAACGAGCGGCACCTGGCAAAGCGCCAGCAGGACGCCCAGCTAGAGGCCCGCATCCACTCCTATGAGCTGGCTTACCGGATGCAGATGGACGCCACCGACGCCTTCGACATCAGCAAGGAGCCCGAATCTATTCGCAAGATGTATGGCGATGGCGTCTATGCCCGCCAACTCCTCATCGCCCGCCGCCTGCTGGAGCGGGGCGTGCGCTTTATTCAGCTTTATCATGGGGCCGGACAGCCCTGGGACAATCACGACGACATCGAGGCTGGGCACCGCGAGTTGGCCCGCCAGTCCGACCAGCCCATCGGCGCGCTCCTCAAAGACCTCAAGCAGCGGGGCATGCTGGAGGATACGCTGGTCATCTGGGGCGGCGAGTTCGGGCGCACGCCCACCGTCGAGCTGCCGACCCCCGGAGCCAACGCCGGCAAACAGAACGGGCGCGACCACAACCACTACGGCTTTTCGATGTGGATGGCGGGCGGGGGCATCAAAGGCGGCCAGGTCTATGGCGCCACCGACGAGTTCGGCTTTAAGGCTGTGGAGAACCCCGTCCACGTCCACGACCTGCACGCCACCATCCTGCGTCTGCTCGGCTTCGACCACACCAAGCTCACCTACCGCTACGCCGGGCGTGACTTCCGCCTCACCGATGTCTACGGCAACGTCATCGAGCCGCTGATCGCGTAACAACTACAAAATATAATAAAAAACGCAAGCCCCCGTCTCTTCCTGATAGAGTAACGGGGGCTTTGCCGTTGGCGGCTCGGTATTAATTCATCCAAGTTTATCAGGCGTGGGGAGTGTCACTGTTTCTGGTAAACCAGCGTGATGTCCTGGAAGGTGCCATTGCTGAACTTGAAGTTAAACGTGTTGTTACCTACATTGGCCATGTTGACGGCCACGGAAGTCCCGCTTCCGGTCGGAGTAAAGATGAGCGTCGAGCTGCTGAGCTCGTAGGTTCCATGGCCGCCGAGGGCGCCGCTGTCCACGCCCGTCATGACATAAGTGCCATCGGCGTTAAGCGTCAAGTCATCCGTCGCGCCGCAGGAGAAGGTGGTATTGGCGTTGGTGGCGGAACCGGGGCAGGTCGCTCTCGTTCCTGTGCTGCTGATGAGGCCGACATTGCGGTAGGTGCCGGTAACGCCCTGGTTGGGGTTATGGCTGCTGCTGCCGCCGCCACAGCCAAACAGAGCCAGACAAGGCAACAGTGCTGCCGCCCCAAGCAAGGCCAAACCTTTTCTAAAAGACATTCATTCCTCCCTAAAGTGATTGCTATGAGGTTCCCGGCGGCAAATTCTCCTGACAGACTGCCGGCCGGTATCCTATCCTGGTTATCGGTAGAAAGAGCCGGCTTTCTTCAGACGTCTCGGAAGTTGTGCCGTTTTAAAAAGAGGAAATAGGATTATCTAGCAGTGGGAGGTTTCCTGTGGCAGATGCGTTTTCAAACTCAAAGCGCAAAGGGCTAGGCTGTTGGCAAGCCAGCCTAAGGCGCTATGGATTGCGCCAGGGAAGTATGCGCTGCTGCAGTTCCGCCTCGGCGAGTTCCAGACCTAAACCGGGCGTATCGGGGAGCGTGAAGAGGCCATTGACAGGACCGAGCGGGCGCGTGAAGACCACATCCTGTGTGCCCGATTTGTCGTTGTACTCACAGGGATAGTGCGCGTGGGCCAGGGCGGCGACGAAGTGGAGGTTGGCCCGATGGCCGACCGAGGGCTGGGTCTGGTGGGGTACGAGATCCACGCCATAGGTACGCGCTAAGACGGCCATATCCATCAGGCCGGTAAAGCCGCCGGTCTTGACGATGTCGGGCTGCACGATTTCTACTCCGGCTTCGATCAGCCGCTTGACGCCCTGCAACGTGTACTCCTGCTCTCCGGCGGCGACGGCGATATCCAGGGCGGCAGCTACCTTCGCAAAGCTCTCCATGTGGTAGTGCTGGACGGGCTCCTCAAACCAGGCATAGCCTAGCTCCTCCAGCGCTCTGCCGACGCGAATCGCTCCCTGCACCGAGTAGCCATTGTTGGCGTCAAAGGCCAGCGGAAAGGCATCGCCGACCAGCTTGCGCACGGCGCGGGCTTTGGCGATGTCGCCCGGAATATCTCTGTCGCGCTGGGTACGGTCGCCGTCAAAGCGAATCTTGACCAGGGAAGGCTCCAGCCGCATCCATTCCTCCACGACACGGCACACCTCCTCCACGCTGCGGCCCGCGTTATTGCCGACAGAGGCGTAGAACGGCAGTTGCGTGCGCCAGGCGCCGCCCAGCAGCTTATAGATGGGCTGGCCCAGGAGCTTGCCCTTCAGATCCCAGAGCGCGATGTCCACTGCCGCCAGGGCGCCCGCCAGTGCGCCGTCCGGCCCAGTCTTGATAAAGGCATGGAACAGCCGATCTTGCAGCAAACGCACGTCGAGCGGGTCGGCGCCGAGAAGATGAGGTGTGAAGGTGCGAATTAGCTCCAGCGAGGCGTTGCCGTTGTGCATCGGGCTGGCTTCGCCCAGGCCGCACTCCCCGGCATCGGTCCAGAGGCGCACCCACGCGCTCTTGCCTCGTCCCCAATCTACATGAAAGACCTCCACCTTCGCGATCTGGGCCATGCTTTTCTCCTTATTTACCTAACCCCCCGGCCCCCTTCCCTTCTAGGGAAGGGAGTGACCCGGCTTCTCTTCCCCCTTCTCCCTTGCAGGGAGAAGGGCCGGGGAGGAGGGTAGAACTTGGCTTCCCCGTTCCCCCTCTCCCGCAGCGTGGATCGCAAGGCGGAGGGGTGTGGCAAGGCAGAGCCGTGTCGCCAGGTGTCGCAAGGCGGAGGCAAGGGCCGTAACCTTGCCGACCCTTGCAGTCCGTTGAGCGGCGTCCCTTGCAGTAGGGGGTTAGGGGGTGAGGGCGACCCTACCCCCTACACCCTACCCCCTACACCCTATCCCCTACACCCTATCCCCTACCCCCTACACCCTGCGCGAGGGGCCGGGGGTGAGGTCACGCAAACCGATTATGCAGGGCCTTTAAATCCAATCGGCCCGAAATATCCGCCGCCAGGGCCGCGTTCGCAAGTACCTCCTCGGTCCTGCGCATGCCGACCACGACGCAATCTACTTCCGGCGTGGAGAGGACAAACTGGATCGCCAGTCGGGTCACTTTGTCCTGATCCAAGTCGGGGAAGGCGGCTCCTAGCAGCTTTTGCAGGAAGCCGCAGGTCGTCGGGCGCATCGTCGTCACGCCCAGGCCCAGCGATTTTGCCAGCGGAATGATGCCGGTCGGCGCGCGCTGATAGTCGCAGGCAGCCTGATAGATGAGGTTATAGGCGATCTCCAGCACATCGAAGCGGCCCGTGCGCAGCAGATGCTCCAGCGCGCCGGAAGGCCCCTCCGCCGTGATACCGGTAAAGCGGCAGAACCCCTGCGACCGCATGGCGTCGGCCCAATCCAGCACGCCCGAGGCCAGAATGCGATCCGCCAGGGCGTCATCAAAGACGCCGCCGTGCAGTTGCAGCACGTCCACATAGTCGGTGCGCAGGCGCTGGAGGCTATGCCGCAGGCCCTGGGTCTGCCGTTCCGGCGTAAAATCCTCCCGGAACGGATACTTGGTTGCCAGAAACACCTGCGAGCGCCGGTCTGCCAGCGCCGCCCCCAGCAGCCGCTCCGAGCGTCCCTCGCCATAGCCAGGCGCCGTGTCGAAGTAGTTGATGCCCCGCGCGACCGCCTCCCGGATCGCCCGCAGCGCCTGCTCCTGGAACTCTGCGCTATCGCGATCCTCAGGGCTCAAATAGCCGGGGATACCGATAGGCGCACCGCCAAAGCCGATGGCGGAGACTTTCAGGCCCGTCCTGCCCAGCGTGCGATACTCCATTGCTCCCTATACGCTCCCCTCCGCGCCCGTTGCGCTTTCCCGGCGGCGCGTATCTCGCCGCTCTGGCCGCGTCGCTTTTAGGTTGGCCTGGAGGCGGCCCTTTCCCTGCCCGCAGGCTGCCGGGCCGAGAAAAGAATTGGATTTGGGCTCAGATCGGCCCTCGGCGGAAACGCCGCCGGGGAAGGCTTGACAGCAAATGCGCGGTGATTTATAATGGGGAAGTCCGCGGCCCTACAAACAGGGAACGCTTGTGGTTTCCGGATGTGCGTCTGCGCCCCGGCGCCGATGCCCCCACCGCGTAACCCTCGCTGCGGTTTGATCGTCGAAAGTAGGGGGACTCTTCCCCTCTCAATGGCTGGCCTGAGGCCCACGACCTCAGGCAATCTGCGTTTCCACCGAACCAGGGGGTTAGTGACCAATGAAGTTACTGCCTATTTCTTGCCGTGCAGCCTCCCTAGCCCGCATCCCCGCGTTTGCGGCTGGATTGCGGCGTGGGCTGCGCGTTTGCGCCGTATTGTCCGCCCTCGCGCTGCCCATTGGGTTCCTGGCGCTTGGGTCCGCGCGCGCCGCCGAGCCACACGCGGCGCCCGCTGCGGCGCCTCAGGAGGAGCCGACCGCCGCAGCGGCCGGGGCCTCTCTCACTATGCCGCTGGCCGTCTACTGGAAGTATACCGGCGATTTCTACGGTAACAATCCGGCGGCCCCCATCGTGACCGAGGATACGGCCTATTTTGCCACCGGCAACCGCGTCTATGCCGTCAACCTTAAGGATGGCTCGCTCAAGTGGCGCTATCCCGGCGATACCACGATGGCTAACTTTGTCCAGACCACGCCCGCCGTCAATGACGATTCGCTCTTCATCGGCACCGGCGACGGCCTCTATGCCCTCAACCGCGCTGACGGTAAGCTGCGCTGGCCGCAGCCCTTCCACATCAAGAATGGGGTCACCGCCTCGCCGATAGTCGTCGGAGATACCGTCTACTTTGGCGGGGGCAATGGCCGCATCTATGCCCTCAACGCCAAAACCGGCGATCCCCCCGTCGGAACCTGGCAGCAGGGCGTGGACGCTGGCGGCGATTTCAGCTCCGATTTCTCCGTCGGCGGCGACATGCTCTACTACATTACCGGTGGACAGGACCTCCACGCGGTCAATCTCACCTCCGGTCAGCACCGCTGGCTGCAGCGCCTGCCCGCCCTGACGCGCGGGAGCGTGAGTCCGGTCTTGAGCGGCGAGTCGATCTATATCGCGGCGGGCAACTCGATCTCCAGTTGGCGGGCCAACAACGGTCAGCAGCGCTGGTATCTGCCGCTGCCCAGTGATGCCGCGACCGCGCCCGCTGTGGACGCCAACGGCAACCTCTATATCATTACCTCCGACCGCAACATCTACGCGGTGGATAAATCCGGTCGAGGACTCTGGCATCAGGCGGCCAAAGTGGACTTCGAGGTTACGGCCCAGCCGATTGTGGACGGCAACCTGTTGTTCGTGGGCACCACTCAGGGCGGCGTCTATGCCTTTGATACGGCGACCGGCGCGCTCAAGTGGAACTACCTGATCCATCCCTCGGCCCGCGACGCCAACGCCCTGCCCGCCTTTACCAACGTCTCCTCGCGCCCGGCGGTCTCCGGAGGCACCTTCTACGCCCTCACCGACGACGGCACGCTGACGGCGTTCCGCCATGATGCCGCCGACGACACGCCGCCGACCGTCAGCGACATGCTCCCGACACCGGGAGATTACATCAACGGCCGCCCGCCGCTGCACTTCGGCGCGCGCATCACCGATATCGGCTCGGGCGTCAATGAGAGCACCATTACCGTTCGGCTCGACGACCAGACGATCCCGCGTCGCCCTCCAGGACGCGAGAACCAGGATAAGTTCGGCTATACCTATAACCCGGATGAGGGCACCATTGACTTCTACACGGTCGAGACCAGCGTTGGGAGGTCCAATGCGCTGCCGGACGGGCATCACAGCGTCACCGTCTCTGCCACCGACTGGATGGGCAACGTCACGAACAAGACCTGGACGTTCTACGTGGACGATACGATCCCGCGCCGTACGGCCCGCACGCAGGGGCGGGGAACCACTCCTGGTCGCTTCCCCGGTCGCTTCCCCGGCGGAGGTGGCCCGGGCGGCAAAGGCGGCGGCGGCTAGAGCGTAAGGAATCTCACCTCCGGTTAAGACCCCCACCCCTTCATCCCCTCCCCCAAGAACAGGGGAGGGGAGAGTCTGAGCTTCTCGGTTCCCCCTCTCCTAAAGCTAGGGGTCGCAAGGCGGAGGGGTGTGGCAAGGCAAAGCCGTGTCGCTAGGTGTCGCAAGGCGGAGGCAAGGGCCGTAACCTTGCCGACCCTGGCAGTGAGGCGAACCATGGCAGCCCCGACCCTTGCAGTCCATTGCAGGCCCGACCCGAGCAGTGGGGACAGGGGGTGAGGGCTGTTAGACCATAGGTAAGGCAGCTACCAGGCTCTTTCTGCGTGGCCCAGCTTCCAGGTGGAACCGGGCCGTGCTTTTCCCAACCCTAAAACTCCGATGACTTCCCGCACCCCCTCGGAAACACCTGATTATGTTCCCGTACCGCCTGCCGGGGACGCGCTGCGCGCCTGGCTGCGGCTGGCCAACATGCAGTTCACCGCCTGCCTCACGACGGCGCTGCTGACACGATTTGCTGGCGACCCACAGGCCATCTTTGCGGCAGCGGATGCCGAGCTCGATGCCGTGCCCGGCTTCCAGGCCCGCCATCTGGTGCGCCTGCGTGATCCGGCGCTGGAGGCCAGCAGTCGGCAACTGGCCTGGGTGGAGCGCCACGGCGTCGCGCTCGTGCTGCACGGCCAGCCGGAGTATCCGCGCCTGCTACGGCATATCCCGGACCCGCCGCCCATCCTGTTTGTGCGCGGCTCCCTGACGGAGGCCGACCGGTTCAGCATGGGCATTGTCGGGTCGCGGTATGCCACGCCCTATGGCCGCGCGACGGCGCTGCGCCTGGCGCGGGAGCTGGCGGAGCAGGGCGTGGTTGTGGTCAGCGGTGGGGCGGTGGGGATCGATACGGCGGCGCATCAGGGCGCGCTGGCAGGCGGTGGGCGTACCCTGGCCGTCCTGGGCTGCGGCCTGGATGTGAACTATCCGCGCGAGAACCAGGCCCTCTTTGAGCAGATCACGGCCCAGGGCGCACTGATCACGGAGTATCCGCTGGGCGCGCAGCCGGAAGCATGGCGCTTTCCGCTGCGCAATCGGATTCTAAGCGGGCTCTCCCTGGGCGTACTGGTGGTCGAGGCGCCCCGGCAGAGCGGCGCGCTGATCACGGCGGCGCGCGCCGCTGAACAGGGCCGTCCCGTGATGGTGATCCCCGGCAACATAGACCGCCCCTCCAGCGAAGGCTCCAATGAGCTACTGAAAGAGGGCGCCGCGCCGGTGACCTGTGCGGAGGATGTGCTGCGCGGCCTTAACCTGATGACGGCTCCGGCGCGTCCCCAGCATCAGCGCGCCCTGGATCTGGTTCTGGAATCGGCAATGGCAGAGCCCTCTGGCGGCGAGAGCGCTTCCGCGCCGTTCGCCTCGCAGCAGGAGTGGGGAATTCCCGGTGAGGAGGGAGCCGCGACGCGATCCCAGGCCGCGCGGGACCTGCTGGCCCGTCAGATGCCGGAAAGCCAGCGCAAGCTGCTGGAGTGCCTGTCGTTGACGCCCCGGTACATTGATGCCATCGCGCAGGAGGCGGGAATGACGACGGTACAGGCGGGCGTGGAAATTACATTGCTCGAACTGAGCGGCCAGGTGCGCCGCCTGCCCGGCAATACCTACATCCGGGCCTTGTGAGCCGCGTTTCCTGCCGTGCCGGGTAGGTTCCATGCCCGGCGCTGAGGAAGCGTTCTCGGCCCGGCGTAAAAAAGCAAGCCTGCAATACGGTGATTGCAGGCTTGCTTTCAAATGCACCCTATGAATCTCAGGTCGCCTTTGACCTGGGATTGCCCGGAGCATCCTTCGGCCCTACCCCTTCAGACGAAGGCGGAAGGGCCGAAACCACCAGGGACATTAGGAGGCATCGCGGCCAGGCTGATAGCCCGTGTTGTTGCCATCGTCGGTCTTGTCGTGATCCGGGATGGTGCAGTGAATGGTGATC
>Ga0209810_1001450_pt1 | contig 35707 bp, 37 predicted proteins | sample Coa_R1_7_FD_187159 | JGI IMG/M metagenome (GOLD analysis project Ga0209810, IMG submission 187159) | Surface soil microbial communities from Centralia Pennsylvania, which are recovering from an underground coalmine fire - Coalmine... | ecosystem: Environmental > Terrestrial > Soil > Unclassified... | reverse complement strand
CGCATAAGGGAATTTGGCGGCCGGCCCGAACACGTGGCAATGCGCATCGCAGGCGCCGCTCGGCAGCGCGAAGCGGGGCTTGCGGCGGCGGGCGAAAAAGGCGTCAGCGGCGGTCATGGATTGCGTTTAGCGAAGCCGCGCGTGGCAGACAACCGTCCCGGCGCGGCCGATGCGCTCGCGGTCCGGCGCGGCGGCGCCGCCTCATCGGGGCGGGATGTCGCCTCTCTCCCACTCCGCCAGCGTCCGTGCGCGAAACTCCGCAAAACCGCCGGCTTCGATCGCCGCGCGCATGCCGGCCATCAGGTGCTGGTAATAGGCGAGATTGATGGTGGAGAGCAGGACCGCGCCGAGCATCTCGTTCGCCTTCACGAGATGGTGCAGGTAGGCGCGCGAATAGCTGCGCGCGGCGGGATGCGGCCCCTCCTCGTCGAGCGGTCGCGGATCCGCGGCATGCCGCGCATTGGCGAGATTGACCGCGCCATGGCGCGTGAACGCGAGCCCATGGCGGCCGTTGCGGGTCGGCAGCACGCAGTCGAACAGGTCGATGCCACGCCCGACCGCCTCGAGCAGATCGAGCGGCGTGCCCACGCCCATGAGATAGCGCGGGCGATCGGCCGGCAGGCGGGGCGCCGTCTCCTCGACCACCTTGAGCATCGTCGCCTGCGGCTCTCCCACCGCGAGGCCGCCGATGGCATAGCCGTGAAAATCCATCTCCGCGAGGACGCGCGCGCTCTCCGCGCGCAGGGCAAGATCGTCGCCGCCCTGCACGATGCCGAACAGGGCATGGCCGGCGCGCGCCTGCGCCGCGAAGGCGCGCTTGGAGCGTTCCGCCCAGTCGAGCGACAGGCGCATGGCGCGCGCGATCTCGGCCGGCGAAGCCGGAAGGCGCAGGCATTCGTCGAGCTGCATGGAAATGTCGGCGCCGAGCAGGGCCTGGATCTCGATGGCGCGCTCGGGCGAAAGGCGGTGCAGGCTGCCGTCGACATGCGAGCGAAACGTCACGCCGTCCGGCGCAAGCTTGCGCAGCGGGGCAAGCGACATCACCTGGAATCCGCCCGAGTCGGTCAGGATCGGTCCCGGCCAGTTCATGAACCGATGCAGACCGCCGAGCGCCGCGATGCGCTCGGCGCCCGGACGCAGCATCAGGTGGTAGGTGTTGCCGAGCACGATCTCGGTGCCCGTGCCGCGCACGACTTCGGGCGTCAGCCCCTTCACCGTGGCTTGCGTGCCGACCGGCATGAAGGCGGGCGTCTCGACCCGACCGTGCGGCGTCATCATCGTGCCGCGGCGGGCCGCGCCGTCGGTCTTGATCAATCGGAAGGAGAAGGGAGCGCCCATCGCGCCATCCATAGCAGAAAGCCGCGGCACACGGCCGCGGGGACCGGTCTCACGCCGCGCGCGGCGCCTCGCCGACAGGCGCCTGCGGATCCTGCGGGTGCAGCAGACACGCGTCGCCGTAGGAATAGAACCGGTAGCCCTGCGCGATGGCATGCGCATAGGCGCGCTTCATGACCTCGAGGCCGCTGAAGGCCGAGACCAGCATGAACAGCGTCGAACGCGGCAGGTGGAAATTGGTGAACATGAGATCGACCGCCCTGAACCGGTAGCCCGGCGTGATGAAGATCGCGGTCTCGCCGGCGAAGGGCCGCAGCCGTCCCTGCGCGTCGACCGCACTCTCCATGAGCCGCAGCGGTGTGGAGCCCACGGCGACGATGCGCCCGCCGCGCGCGCGCGCGGCGTTCAGTGCCGCCGCGGTTTCCGCGCTGATCACGCCGAACTCCGCATGCATGCGGTGGTCCGCGGTGTCCTCGGCCTTGACCGGACGGAAGGTCCCCGCGCCGATATGCAAGGTGACCTTGTGCACAGCGACGCCGGAGGCGGCGAGCCGCTCGATCAGCGGCGCGGTGAAATGCAAACCCGCGGTCGGGGCGGCGACCGAGCCTTCTTCCCTGGCAAACAGCGTCTGGTAGTCGCGGCGGTCCGCCTCGTCCGGCTCCCGGCGGGAGGCGATATAGGGCGGCAGCGGCATGGTCCCGCGCTCGGCAATGGCCTGGTCCAGCACCGGTCCATGAAAGGAAAATGAAAGGGTTATTTCTCCTTCCTCATCTTTATGTGTAACTTCAGCATCGAGTTGCTCGAGGAAGCAGACGCGCCCCTCGGCGCCGAAACGCACGATGTCGCCGACGCGAAGTTTCCGCGCCGGCCGGGCGAAGGCTTTCCAGGTCGAGCCGTCGACGCGCTGGTGCAGCATCGCCTCGATCATGGGCTCGGCCTCGCCGCGGCCGAGCCTGCGGCCCTTGAGCCGGGCGGCAATGACCTTCGAGTCGTTGACGACAAGGCAGTCACCCGCCCGCAGGAGTTCGGGCAGGTCGCGCACGCGGCGATCCTCAAATTCGGGCTCCCCGCCGGGCCTTACCACGAGAAGCCGGGCCGCGTCGCGCGGCTGCACCGGGCGCAAGGCGATGCGATCGGGCGGAAGGTCGAAGTCGAAGAGGTCGGTACGCATGACGCCTTTGTGCTGTATTTCGTGGTGTATGTAGAGCGGACGATGGTGACGTGGTCCTGTCGGCGAGCCGGGCGCAGCAACCGGCAACCGAGCAGGCGCGCCCGATGCGCCGCGCGGCGCGGCCACCGAGCAGCCATGGCGCCCGCGCCAATCCTCGCTCACGCTCCGATCGATGCCTTGACGATCCGGTCGGGATCGACGACCGGCTCGCCGCGTTTGATGGCGTCGACGTTCTCCATGCCGGCGATGACCTTGCCCCAGACCGTATATTTCCCGTCGAGGAAACGGGCGTCGTCGAAGCAGATGAAGAACTGGCTGTCGGCCGAGTCGGGATCCGCGGCGCGCGCCATCGACACGGTGCCGCGCACATGCGGCTCGCGGTTGAATTCGGCCTTGAGCTTGCGTCCCGAACCGCCGGTGCCGGTACCCAAGGGACAGCCCGCCTGCGCCATGAAGCCGTCGATGACGCGATGAAAGGCGATGCCGTCGTAGAAGCCGCTACGCACCAGTTCCCTGATGCGCGCGACATGATTGGGGGCAAGATCGGGCCGCATGGCGATCACCACGGTGCCCTTGGTCGTCTCGAGCGTCAGCGTGTCTTCGGCCTTGGTCATGGCGTGGTCCTTTCATGGTCACGGCACGATGGTCGCCTTCCGCACATAGTCGAGGCGCGGGAAAGCGGCGGCGAGATAGGCATTGCCTTCGCTCTGCAGGCGCCGTTGATCGGGGCCGCGGCCGTTCGGAGCGCCTTCGCCATAGCCCGCATAGAGCCGGTCGACCACCTCCATGCCGCTCACCACCTGCCCGAAGGGCGCGAAACCCAGGCGGTCGAGATTGGCGTTGTCCGCCACATTGATGAACACCTGCGTCGTGCGCGCATTCGGGCCCGAAGTGGCAAAGGCGATGGTGCCGCGCCGGTTGCTCTGCATGACCGGATCGTCGGCAATGCGCGCAGTCCGCCAGCGGCCATTGACGGCCGGATCGCCGTTGATGCCGAACTGCGCCACGAAGCCGGAAATCACGCGAAAGAAGCGGACGTCGTCGTAGAAACCGCTCTTCACCAGCGTGTAGAAGCGGTCGGCCCCGCGCGGAGCCCAGGCGCGCGCGACCTCCACCACGAACACGCCCTTCGAGGTATCGAAGCGCGCCTTGTAGGCGGCCGGCGCCTGTTCGTCGCGCGCCGCGGGGGTCGCAGGCGCGGGCGCTTGCGCGAGCGCGGGCGCGGCCAGCAGCCATAAAACCAGGGCGGCGAGCGCAGGGCGGCCGATCATGAGCGCTGCGGGACTCCGCACGAGGGTGTGCCTCATCGCGCGAACTTCCTCTTGAGACGCGCGGCCACGCCCGCCGGCACGAAGGCGGAGACGTCCCCGCCCATGCCCGCGATCTGGCGGACCAGCGTGGCGGTGATCGGGCGCACCGCCGGTGCGGCCGGCAGGAACACGGTGCCGATGTCCGGTGCCATGGCCGCGTTCATGCCCGCCATCTGCATCTCGTAGTCGAAATCGGAGGCGTCGCGCAGGCCGCGGATGAGCATGGCCGCGCCGGCCCGTTTGGCGGCTGCCACGACGAGGTCGGCAAAGGTGACGCAGGCGAGCGTGCAGCCGGCCGCGCGCGCGAGCGGCGCGCAGGTCTCCTCCAGCATGGCGAGTCGTTCCTCCGCCGAGAACAACGGCGTCTTGCCGGGGTGCACGCCGACGGCAAGCACCAGCCGGTCGACCAGCCGCACCGCCTGGCGGACGACGTCGAGGTGACCGTTGGTCACGGGGTCGAACGACCCCGCATAGAGCGCGGTGCGCGGCATGACGCCCGTCTACCCCGCCCCTTCCGCCCCTGCAAGCGCACGCGGCCTGCCCTCCCGGCGATGAACCTCATGCGGCGGGGCCGCGACCCATGGTCGGTATGCGACGACAAGGGGGCTCTCATGTTCAAGCCGCTGTCCGCCGTGGGCGCCGCCGCGGTCATTGCCGCCGCCCTCACCATGTTGACGACCCCGGACGGCAAGGTCGGCGCCGAGGCCATGGCCGGCATCGCGCGTGCGCCGATGCGCGCCTGCGCCGAACGACCTTGGCCCTACAACCGCTGCGCCGGCAGCCCCGATGCGGCGCGGCCGATCCGGCTGGTGACCGTCGACCGCACCGATCCGTGACGCGAGCCCGCCGGCCGCGCGCCGCGCTCAGAACGCGATGCGCAGACCGCCGCGGCCGCTGACGACCGAGCTCGAATCCGACAGCGCCAGATATTGCGCGGCGGCGAAAAGGCCGACGCGCCCGCTCTGCCAGGCAAGCTCGGCCCCGCCATAGGCACCCCACACGTCATCCCTGCCCGGCAGCGCAAACGGGATCGCCTGCCCGAGCAGCGAGGCGCTGACCGTGGAGTCGCCCGCCCGCTGATCCGCGAGCACGCCGCCGTAAACGCTCGTCGTCAGCGCCTCGGAGGGAGCAAAGCGCTGGGTGCGCATGAGCTTCACCTCGCCGCGCTCCTCGAAGTCGTTCGCCGCGCGCGCCCCCACCGCGAGCGGCGCGGTCGTGCCGCTCTCCGCATAGCCGTCAAAGGAGGCGTGCAGATAGCGCAGCGTCAGGCTCGGTATCAGCGTGTAGACGCCGCCGGCATGAGCGCCGAGCGCGAAACGATGTCCGAGGCTCGCCTCCGGACTCACATACCAGCCATCGAAGCTCGCGGTTGCCGTCTCGATGCCGCCCGGCGCGAGATTGTTGTTCACCACGCGTGTGGCATCGTTGCTCGAATGTCCCCCCTGCACGCGCAGCTTGAGGAACGAGGCTCCCCAGTCGTAGCGTCCATAGAGCCCGCCGAACACAAGCGTGCTGCGCGTCTCGCCGAAATTGTGGTCGATGTCCGCGCGGATCTCGCCGGCGCCGAGGAAGACGCCGAGCCGCAGGTCCGGCCTTGCCTGCCAGTCGCCGCCAAACAGGCCGCCGTAGAAGCGGTTGACCGTGTGCAGCAGCAAATCGTCCGCCTCCTGCACGCGCTCACCGGCGAAGCCGCGCGCCCACACCGTGGTGCCGTCGCCATAACGCGCCATCGGCGCCTTCAGGATCGCCGCATCCGCGGCATAGGCAGAGACGCCGGGAATGACGATCTCACCGAGCGGCGAGGCCGTCGGCAGGAAGCTCGCAGGCCCGGCGAAGGCCGGCGCCGCGCCGCCCTCCGTCTCGCCGTCCGGAATCGCTTGTGACACCGCGCGGCTGAAGTCCATCAGGTTGCGGTCGAGCATGGCAAAGGGCGTGGGATCCACGGTCGCAACCTGACTGCCCGACACCGCGAAGGGCACGGTCGAGGTCACCGTCGCGCCGGCAAGCGTGTCGAAGGTGAGGTTCTGGTTGCCGGTGCGGAAGTTCACCGTGTCGCCGCCGCCGCCGAGATTGATCGCGCCGATGATGGTGGAGCCCGGCAGCAGCGTCAGCGTGTCGGGGTTCGAGCCGAACTGCAGCGCCGCGATGCCGCCGCTGATCAGGCCCGAATTGGTGACCTTGGCGGTGCTGAGAGAGGCGATGCCGATTTGGCCACCTGTGATGACACCAGAATTGACGACGTTGGCGGTGCTGAGAGAGGCGATGCCGATTTGGCCGCCCGTGATGGTGCCGGAATTGGTCACGGTGGGAACAACGGCGACAATGCCGTCTTGGACCCCGGAAATGGTGCCGGAATTGGTCACCGTAAGACTCCCGGCTGAGAAGATCGCCTCGATGCCCCCCGTGATCGTGCCGGAATTGGTCACGGTGGCGGCGACATTGGCCACGATGCCGATTTGGCCCCCCGCAATGGTCCCGGAATTGATGACGACGGCGCTGTTGTTGGCGAGGACGCCGTCATTCGCGATGCCGGTGATGGTGCCGGAATTGGTCACGCTGCCGGTAGCGAAGCTTATGCCGCTATTGCCACCGGTCACGCTCGCGCCGGAGACCACCGTGGTCGTCAGGTTGGTCTCCGTCCCCGTGCCATAGCCGTTCGGCAGGTTCTGATCGACCGTCGTGCCGGTGCAGGTGGCGGTGACGTTGTTGCCGGCAGGCGGTGTGCAGACCGCCCGCGCCGGTGCGACCGGCCCCAACCAGGCCATCGCCGTCGCCCCGGCCGCTGCCAGGGCAACCCGGAGCTTCCGCCGCATCTCCTCCCCCATCCGCACCGCTCGCCCGCCGATCGCTCGACGGAAGGTCGATTCCATAGCCGAGGGCTCGGTTTCCTCGCAAGACGACGCGCTCCGTCGCGCGCGAGGCGCGACCCTTCGGGCGACCCTTTGCCGCAGTCGATGCCGCCTGGCCGCGGCCGGCGCGGGATGCGGCGAGACGCATCGGCATGGTCCGATCGGCGCCCGCGCTACTCCTGCTGTTCCTCCTCCGAGAGCCGCTCGACCGAGACCACGCGCTCGTCTTCCGCGGTGTCGAGCACGATGACGCCCTGCGTCGCGCGGCCGGCGATGCGGATGCCGGCAACCGGCGTGCGGATGAGCTTGCCCTGGTCGGTCACCAGCATCACCTGGTCCGCCTCCTCGACCGGGAAGGATGCGACGAGGCGGCCGGTCTTGGCCGTGACGTTCATGGCGGCGATGCCTTTGCCGCCGCGGCCGGTGGTGCGGTACTCATAGGAAGACGAGCGCTTGCCGTAGCCGCGCTCGGAAACGGTGAGCACGAACTGCTCGGCGGCCGACAGCTCGACATAGCGCTGCTCGCCGAGCTCGATGGCGCCCGCCGCCTCCTCCGCCTCGCCGCCCTCCTCCTCGTCGGTCGTGCCGCGCCGGATCGCGTTCGCGCGTCTGAGATAGGCCGCCCGTTCCTCCGCGGTCACGTCGACGTGGCGCAGGATCGACATGGAGATCACCCGGTCGTCCTCGGCAAGGGTGACGCCGCGCACGCCGTCGGACGTGCGCCCGGAGAACACGCGCACCTCCGGGACCGGGAAGCGGATGCATTGTCCGGCCGCGGTCGTCAGCAGCACGTCGTCCTTCTCGGTGCAGATCGCCACGTCGACGATGGCGTCGCCCTCATCGAGCTTCATGGCGATGATGCCCGAGGGTCGGATCTTCTCGAAATCCGAAAGCTTGTTGCGCCGCACGTTGCCGCTGCGGGTTGCGAACATCACATGCAGCGCGCCCCAGGATTTCTCGTCCTCGGGCAGCGGCATGATCGACGTGATGGCCTCGCCGGGATCGAGCGGCAGGATATTGATCAGCGCCTTGCCGCGGGACTGCGGCGCCGCGAGCGGCAGCCGCCAGACCTTCTCCTTGTAGACCTTGCCGCGCGAGGAGAAGAACAGCACCGGCGCGTGCGTGGAGGCCACGAACAGACGCGAGACGAAATCCTCCTCGCGCACCTGCATGCCGCCGCGGCCCTTGCCGCCGCGCTTCTGTGCGCGATAGGTGGACAGCGGCACGCGCTTGACGTAGCCGAGATGCGAGACGGTGACGACCATGTCCTCGCGCTGGATGAGGTCCTCCTCCTCGACCTCGGCCTCCTCCTCGGTAATGAGCGTGCGGCGCGGCGTGGCGAACTGCTTCCTGACCGCCGCAAGCTCGTCCTTGATGATGCCCTGGATGCGCGCGCGCGAGCGCAGGATGTCGAGATAGTCGGCGATCTCGGCGGCGAGCTTGTCGAGCTCCTGCTTGATCTCGTCGCGGCCGAGCGCGGTGAGCCGCTGCAGGCGCAGGTCGAGAATGGCCTTGGCCTGCTCGGCGGAAAGCCGGGTCGTGCCCGCGGGAGACACCCGGTGGCGCGGGTCATCGATCAGCGTGACCATAGCGGCGACGTCGCGCGCCGGCCAGTCGCGCGTCATCAGCGCCTCGCGCGCCTCGTTGGCGTCGCGGGCGGCACGAATGAGCCGGATCACCTCGTCGATATTGGCGACCGCGATGGCAAGTCCCACCAGCACATGGGCGCGGTCGCGCGCCTTGCCGAGCAGGAATTTGCTGCGCCGCGACACCACCTCCTCGCGGAAGGCAATGAACGCGGCGAGCATGTCCTTGAGATTCATCACCAGCGGCCGGCCGCCGTCGAGCGCGACCATGTTGGCGCCGAAGGCGGTTTGCAGCGGCGTGAAGCGGTAGAGCTGGTTGAGAACGACCTCGCGCTCGGCGTCGCGCTTGAGCTCGATCACGACGCGATAGCCCTCCCGGTCCGACTCGTCGCGCAGGTCGGCGACGCCGTCGATCTTCTTCTCGCGCACGAGCTCGGCGATGCGCTCCACCATCGCGGCCTTGTTCACCTGGTAGGGGATCTCGGTGATGACGATGGCCTCCCGCTCCTTGCGGATGGTCTCGAAGGCGACCTTGCCGCGCATCACGATCGAGCCGCGGCCGCTCTCATAGGCGCTGCGGATGCCGGCATGGCCAAGGATGATTCCGCCGGTGGGAAAATCCGGACCGGGCACGATCCGGATCAGCTCGTCGAGAGAAAGTTCCGGCTCGTCGATCAACGCCATGCATGCGTCGATCACCTCGCCCAGATTGTGCGGCGGGATGTTGGTCGCCATGCCGACCGCGATGCCGCCGGCGCCGTTGACGAGCAGGTTGGGAAAGCGCGCCGGCAGCACCACCGGCTCCTTCTCCGTGCCGTCGTAATTGGGCTGGAAGTCGACGGTATCCTTGTCGATGTCGTCGAGCAGCGCCATCGCCGGCCGCGCGAGACGGCATTCGGTATAGCGCATGGCCGCCGGCGGATCGCCGTCGACCGAGCCGAAATTGCCCTGCCCGTCGATCAGCATCAGGCGCATGGAGAAGTCCTGCGCCATGCGCACGAGCGCGTCGTAGATCGCCTGGTCGCCATGCGGATGGTATTTGCCCATCACGTCGCCGACCACGCGTGAAGACTTGACGTATTTCCGGTCCGGCGTGTGACCCTGCTCGTGCATCGCGTGCAGGATGCGCCGGTGCACCGGCTTGAGTCCGTCGCGCACGTCGGGCAGCGCGCGCGAGACGATCACGCTCATCGCGTAATCGAGATAGCTGCGCTTCATTTCCTCGGTGATGGAAACCGGGCGAATGTCGGAGGGGGAGCCGTCCCCCGGTCGGGAGGTATCGGTATCGGGCAAGCGCGACTTCCTGGATGAACCTTCTGCCTTCCGTCTCTTACGCAGGGTGCGATGGAATCGGCACCGTCATGGCGAGCAAGCCCCGCGGAGGCGAGCAGGCCATCCGGAACGAGCCGGTTTCGATCCCGGACCGCTTCGCCCTCGCCGCGCGCGTCCCGCCACGACGGGTCAACGGCACCGGTCCCCGCTCTAGCCGATTCAGAAGGCTTCCGCCACCCCCGGGCCGCCGTCCGTCCCAGCTAATTTCATGAATTCAAACAATATCTTATTTATCGTCTCCGGGCGCGGCCGCGGCCGGCGCCGGCCTGTGCACAATCGGCGTTTTGTCCCCACCCGCGGCGAGGAAAACCGCCTAAGCTTGCAGTCCCTGCCCATGCCGCTCGATTTCGTCATCTCCGCCTTCGTCACCCTGATGGTGGTGGTCGATCCCATCGGTCTCGTGCCGAGCTTTCTTGCCGTGACCCATGACCTGCCGCGCAAGGCGCGCGCGGCCGTCGCCTGGCGCGCGCCGCTCATCGCGGCGGTGGTCCTCATGGGCAGCGCGCTCGTCGGCGACTGGCTGCTGCGCATGCTGTCGATCACGCTGCCGGCATTCCGCATCGCCGGCGGCCTGCTGCTGTTCTCCATCGCCTCGGAAATGGTGTTCGGCGTGCGGATCGAACGGCAATCGCAGCAGGCCGAGCAGGCGGTGGAAGAGCGCGTGCGCAACATCGCCGCTTTCCCGCTCGCGGTGCCGCTGCTCGCCGGACCCGGCGCGATCACGGCAACGGTGCTGCTCGCCGGTCGCGCGGAAGAAGGTGCGGCCGCGCTCGTGCTGCTCCTTGCCGTGATCGCGGCGGTGCTCGCCCTGTGCGTCGCGGCCTTCCTGTTCGCGGCACGCATCGCCGGCCTTTTCGGCATCACCGGCAATATCGTCCTCTCGCGGCTGCTCGGCGTCCTGCTCGCGGCGCTCGCGGTTCAATATGTCATCGACGGCATCCGTCTCGCGCTCGGCTAGCGCGGCTCCGCGCCATGAGGGCGCCGACCCGTTGGCGATGCCTCGCGCCTTGGCGCGTCGACGGCGCCGCCTGCGCCGCGCTCAGAACGGGATCTCGTCGTCGAGCTCGTCGCGCTTGTCGGCACCGGCAAGGGCCGGTTGCCGCGCGCGGGCAAGGCCCGAACCGGAGGCTCCGAAATCGTCGCTGGCCTCGGCCGCGGCCGGGCCGCCGCCCGCGCGATCAAGCAGCGCGAGCTGCGAATTGAAACCCTGCAGCACGACCTCGGTCGAGTAGCGGTCCTGGCCGTCCTTGTCCTGCCACTTGCGCGTCTGCAGCGAGCCTTCGAGATAGACCTTGGAACCCTTCTTCAGGTACTGCTCCGCCACCTTGGCAAGATTCTCGTTGAAGATGACGACGCGGTGCCATTCGGTCCTCTCGCGCCGCTCGCCGGTGGCCTTGTCGCGCCAGGTTTCGGAAGTGGCGACGCGCAGGTTGACGATCGGTCGGCCGTCCTGCGTGCGGCGGACTTCGGGATCGGCGCCGAGATTGCCGACCAGAATGACCTTGTTGACGCTGCCTGCCATCGCTCTCTCCCTCTGCGCCTGCGTTGCGTCGGCCGAAGCCGGGGACGGACCTTCCACCCTATCGTCTCCGCGGGATGCCCGCGCCGGCGCGCGGCAGCTTTTCCACGCAAAACGCGCGGGGCCGTCGCTTCGATGCGCGCGCATCGCCGTGGCAATGCCCATGTTCACTTTTTGTTCTAGCATCCGTCGCGGCATCTCGGCAAGGGCTTTCTGCGGCGGGCAAGCCTTGCCGAGCACGGGGGGCGCAGGTTCCCGCGGCCGCGGGGACCGTTTCCGGACACGGGTCCGCGCCGGCAGGAGGCCGGCGGCGCAGTCCTTGTGCCGCCGTCACCCGATCCGCACCAGCGCGCCGCCATCGACCGGCAGCGCGACGCCGGTGATGAAATTGGCTTCGTCGGAAGCCAGGAACAGCGCCGCATTGGCGACGTCCCAGGCCGTGCCCATCTTGCGCCGCAGCGGCACGCGGGCATCGCGCAGGGCCGCGACCTCGGCGCGGCTCTTGCCGGAGTGGCGGGCGCGCGTGTCGACCGCCATCGGCGTGTCCATCAGGCCCGGAAGGATGACGTTGGCGCGGATGCCGTGTTCGGCCTCATGGATCGCGAGTTGCCGCACATAGGCCACCATCGCCGCCTTGGTCGCCTTGTAGGCGACATAGGGATAGTTCTCATAGGCGGCAATCGAGGAGATGCCGAGGATGACGCCCGACTTCTGCGCGCGCATCACCGGCAGCACATGTTTGCAGGCCATCACCATGCCGCGCAGGTTGACGGCGACGATGCGGTCGAAGGCCTCCTGCGTGATCGCGTCGGGCGGCGCATCGCCGCCGGCGATGGACACCCCGACATTGTAGTGGAGGATATCGATGCGGCCCCACGCGCGCAGCGCATGCGCAACCATCTCCCGCATGGCGGACTCCTCCGTGACGTCCGCCGCATGGGCCGCGCATCGTCCCGTTGCGCCCGCGGCCATCGCGCAGGTCTCCTGCGCCGAGGGAAGGTCGCGGTCCACCGCGAGCACGCGCGCCCCCTCCTGGACGAAGCGGATGACGGTCGCGCGCCCGTTGCCCATGCCGGTTCCGGGACCCTGCCCCGCGCCGATGACGATGGCGGTCTTGTCGCGAAGACGCATGATCGTGCCTTTCCTGTCGCTTCATGGGGTCGAACTTGCGCGACTCTATGTTCGGAGCCGGCCGAATGACCATGGGACAAGGGCACGGAACGCCCTGGCAAAAACCGGCCGTTCCCACTACGTTCCGGCATGCGGCCTGGTGAATTCCGCGCGCGAGCCCATTTCGCTGATTGCATGGTCGACCGCCCCGACACGTCCCGCCCTGAGATCCGCGCCATCACGGTGCGCGGCGCGCGCGAGCACAATCTTAAGAACATCGACGTCGTCATCCCGCGCGACAAGCTCGTCGTGTTCACCGGCTTGTCGGGTTCCGGCAAGTCCTCGCTGGCCTTCGACACGATCTATGCCGAGGGTCAGCGCCGCTACGTCGAGTCGCTTTCCGCCTATGCCCGGCAATTCCTCGAGATGATGCAGAAGCCGGACGTCGACCAGATCGACGGACTGTCGCCCGCCATCTCGATCGAACAGAAGACGACCTCGAAAAACCCGCGCTCGACCGTCGGCACCGTCACGGAGATCTATGACTACATGCGCCTGCTGTGGGCGCGCGTCGGTATTCCCTACTCGCCCGCAACCGGCCTTCCCATCGAAAGCCAGACCGTCTCGCAGATGGTCGACCGCGTGCTCGCGTTGCCCGAGGGCACACGTATCTACCTGCTGGCGCCGGTCGTGCGCGGACGGAAGGGCGAGTACCGCAAGGAGCTCGGCGAATTCATGCGCAAGGGCTATCAGCGCGTGAAGATCGACGGCTCGTTCTACGAGATCGCCGAAGCGCCCCCGCTCGACAAGAAATTCGCGCACGACATCGACGTCGTGGTGGACCGCCTGATCGTGAAGGCCGGCATCGCCACGCGGCTCGCCGATTCCCTCGAGCAATGTCTCAAGCTTGCCGACGGTTTGGCGGTCGTCGAACTCGCGGACGGGCAGCCGTCATCATCCCCCGTGCGCGAGGGGGAGGGTCAAGCGCAGCGCGGGGCAAGGGAGCGCGCGGCTGCGAGCGGCAAGGCCGTCGCCAAGATCCACGCGCAGCGCGAGGGGCCGCCGCGCCTGATCTTCTCCGAGAAATTCGCCTGTCCCGTGTCGGGATTCACCATTCCGGAGATCGAGCCGCGCCTGTTCTCGTTCAACAATCCGTTCGGCGCCTGTCCCGAATGCGGCGGACTGGGACTCGAGCAGCACATCGACCCCGATCTCGTCGTCCCCGACCGCGACGCCACGCTGCGCAAGGGCGCGATCGCCCCGTGGGCGAGGTCCTCCTCCCCCTACTACCTGCAGACGCTCGAGGCGCTCGGCAAGCACTACCGCTTCACGCTCGACACCCGATGGAAGGACCTGCCCAAGAAGGTGCAGGACGTGATCCTCTTCGGCTCGGGCGAGGAGGAGATCAAATTCGTCTATGACGACGGATTGCGCGGCTACACGACGCGCAAGCCGTTCGAGGGCGTGGTCACCAATCTCGAGCGCCGCTTCCGCGAGACCGAAAGCGAGTGGGCGCGCGAGGACCTCGCGCGCTATTTCACCGACGTGCCATGCAAGGCCTGCCGCGGCGCGCGGCTCAAGCCCGAGGCGTTGTGCGTGAAGATCGCCGGCCGGACCATCGCCGAGGTCGCCGACATGAGCGTCCGGCGCGCCGGCGAATGGTTTGCCGCCTTGCCCGAACAGCTCACGGCGAAGCAGAACGAGATCGGCGGCCGCGTGCTCAAGGAGATCCGCGAGCGGCTGCGCTTCCTCGCCGATGTGGGGCTCGATTATCTCACCCTCTCCCGGGCGTCGGGCACGCTCTCCGGGGGCGAGAGCCAGCGCATTCGCCTCGCCTCGCAGATCGGCTCGGGCCTCACCGGCGTGCTCTACGTGCTGGACGAACCCTCGATCGGGCTGCACCAGCGCGACAATGCGCGGCTCATCGAGACGCTGAAGCGCCTGCGCGACCTCGGCAATACCGTGATCGTGGTCGAGCACGACGAGGACGCCATCCGTCATGCGGATCACGTGCTCGACCTGGGGCCGGGCGCGGGCATTCACGGCGGCCATGTCGTCGCGCAAGGCAGCGTTGCCGACCTCATCGCCGCACCGCAGTCCCTGACCGGCAAATATCTGTCGGGCGAACTGGCGGTGCCGGTCCCGGAGCGGCGGCCGCGCAATCCGCGCCGCGTGCTGCGCGTCGTCAACGCGCGCGGCAACAATTTGAAGAACATCACCGCCGAAATCCCGCTCGGTCTGTTCACCTGCGTGACCGGCGTTTCCGGCGGCGGCAAGTCGACGCTGCTCATCGACACGCTCTACAACGCGGTCGCGCGCAGGCTCAACGGGGCCTCGCTCAGCCCCGCGCCGCATGACCGCATCGAGGGCCTCGAGCATATCGACAAGATCATCGACATCGACCAGTCGCCCATCGGCCGCACCCCGCGCTCGAATCCCGCGACCTATACCGGTGCCTTCACCCCGATCCGCGAATGGTTCGCCGGCCTGCCGGAATCGAAGGCGCGCGGCTACGAGCCCGGCCGCTTCTCGTTCAACGTCAAGGGCGGCCGCTGCGAGGCCTGCCAGGGCGATGGCGTGATCAAGATCGAGATGCATTTCCTGCCGGACGTCTATGTCACCTGCGACGTCTGCAAGGGCAAGCGCTACAATCGCGAGACGCTCGAGGTCACCTTCAAGGGCAAGTCGATCGCCGACGTGCTCGACATGACGGTGGAGGAGGCGCTCGAATTCTTCAAGGCCGTGCCGCGCGTGCGCGACGTGCTCGCGCTCCTGCACCGCGTCGGACTCGACTACATCCACGTGGGCCAGCAGGCGACGACGCTCTCGGGCGGCGAGGCGCAGCGCGTCAAGCTCGCCAAGGAGCTGTCGAAGCGCGCGACCGGTCGCACGCTGTATATTCTCGACGAGCCGACGACCGGCCTGCACTTCCACGACGTGGCCAAGCTCCTCGACGTGCTGCACGAGCTCACCGATCAGGGCAACACCGTGGTGGTGATCGAGCACAATCTCGAAGTCATCAAGACCGCGGACTGGATCATCGACCTCGGCCCCGAGGGCGGCGACGCCGGCGGCGAGATCGTCGCGCAGGGCACGCCCGAGGACGTGGTGAAGGTGAAGCGGAGCTATACCGGGCAGTTCCTCGCGCCGGTGCTTTCGCGCAGGGACTCCCGCGCCGGCGGCAGGAAACGCATCGAGGCGGCGGAGTAGCGGCGCGCCGCCCTCCCCCCTGGGAGCGACGCGGCGCGGCGGGGAATGACGCTGAGCGAGCGCACTCCGGCGCAAGGTGCGCATGCTCCATGCCGGCGGCGCGGTCGGCGTTTCGCGACATGGCCTGCGGGGCCTCGCCGCCGGGGATATCGATGTGAAGGACGTGTCGGCGGGATTGCGACGGCGGCACGGGTCGAGGATGTCCGGCCAGCCGGATGAGACCATGAACGCCACCGCGGCGGAGACGCCGGTGCCGCGTCGCGGCCTCCGCGCCGCCTCCCGCCCGCGATCGTGGCATGCGGCACGGTGAGTTCCATATCGGTTGCGCGGGCTGGGCGATCCCCCGACCGCAGGCGGCGCTGTTTCCTTCCGCCGGGAGCCACCTTGCGCGCTACGCGCAGCGCTTCAATGCGGTCGAGATCAACTCGTCCTTTTATCGACCGCATCGACGCACGACCTATGAGCGCTGGGCCGCGACCGTGCCGGACCATTTCGCCTTCGCCGTCAAGGTGCCGCGCGAGATCACGCACGCGCCGCGTCTTTCCGGCGCGGATGCCGCGCTCGCGGCATTTCTCGCGCAGGTCGGCGGCCTCGGCGACAGGCTCGGGCCGCTGCTCTTTCAGCTTCCGCCGCGCCTGGGCTTCGACGCCGCCGGCGCACGCGCCCTTTTCGCCGCGCTGCGGAGCCGCTTCGACGCCGATGCCGTCTGCGAGCCGCGCCATGCCGGCTGGTTCACTGCCGAGGCCGACGCGCTGCTCGCCGAATTCCGCATCGCACGCGTGGCGGCCGACCCGCCGCTGCTTCCGGCGGCGGCCGAACCGGGCGGCTGGAACGACCTCGCCTATTACCGGCTGCACGGATCGCCGCGCCTCTATTATTCCGACTATGGCCCCGAGCGTCTCGACGGCTTCGCGCGCCGGCTCGCCGACGCAGCCCGGCGCGGGCGCCGCTGCTGGTGCATCTTCGACAACACCGCGGCCGGCGCGGCGACGGCCAATGCGCTGGCGCTGCAGGCGCGGCTCGCGGAAGGCGGAGCGTGAGCGCGGCCGCGCGGCACGTCAGGCCGCCGCACCCATGTCCCGGTCCTTGGCCGCGGCGCGCTGCGCGGCCGGACGCGCGGCGATCCGCGCCGCGTAGGCGACGAATTCGGGCCGTTCCGGCAGCAGCTTGAACTGCATGCCCCAGCGGATCGTGGCGCCGACGACCACATCGGCCGCGGTGAACTGTTCGCCCATGAGCCAGGGCCCCGGTTCCACCGCCTTGGCCACGACGTTCACGCAGGTGTCGAAATCGCCATAGCCGAGCATGGCGCGGCGCGCCGGCTCCTTGCGCGGAGCGGCGCGGTCGACCATGGCCGGCTCGAGACAACCCGGGCCGAAGAACAGCCACTTGAGATAGACGCCGCGGCGCGGCGTGCCGATGGGGATGTTGAGCTTCTTTTCGGGAAATTCGTCGGCAAGATAGGCACAGATCGCCGCCATTTCGGTGATGATCGTGTCGCCGTGTCGAAGCGCCGGCACCTTGCCCATGGGATTGACGGCAAGGAAGTCCGGTTTGAGATTGTCGCCGGCTGCGAGGCTGATCAGCTTGACGTCGTAGGGCTCGCCGAGCTCCTCCAGCATCCACAGCGTTACCGAAGAGCGCGAAGGCGAGGCGTGATAGAGCGTGATGGCAGGCATGGGAGACCTTGCAATATTGAGAGACACAATGGCACTTGTCGGAAGAGCGGAGTCCGCCGGGTTTGCATCGGCACCCTCACGACGAAATGCCCCGCGAGGCAACGACGCGATCCGAGACGAGCCCGGTCGATTCCGGATTGCTTCGCTGCGCTCGCAACGCGCTCGCAAGGATAAGCCGACATCCACGATCGCGAAAACCGCTCCTAGATTCCGAATGTGCAGGGAATGTGACCATGTCCAACGCCGTCCGTGACAATGCCGCGCGCCGCCGCTTCGAGCTCGATGCCGAGGGTCAGGTCGCCTATTCGAATTATACCCGCGAGGGCCGCGTGCTCACGCTGCTGCACACCGAAGTCCCCAAGGCGTTGGAAGGCCGCGGCATCGGCTCCGCGCTCGTCAAGGGCATACTCGAGCGCGCCCGCGCCGAAGGCCTCACAGTCGTGCCGCGTTGCCCCTTCGTGAAGGGCTATATCGAGCGGCACCGGGAAGAATATGCGGATCTGTTGACCTGACCACGCCCCGCTTCATTCGCGCCACCCACGCGGCGCACCAGGGCGCGCCCGCGCGCTATTCCGCCGCGACGGCCTTCAGCCGCCGCGCGCCAGGGCTCCGCCAACGGGCGCAGGCGGCATCGAGGGCGGCGACGGCAAGGCCCGCAGCCAGCACCGACCAACCCGGCCGGACGCCGGCGTCGACATCGAACGCGACGCTCAACACCGTGAGCGGCGAGACGTGAAAGGCGATGCCGACGCCGATCGCCTCGCCCGCGAAAGTCAGCGCCGCCACGACGCAGGCGAGGCCGACGAGCTCCAGCGTGGACAGCGCGTGGCTGTCGCGCCACCAGGCAAGCACGCGATACGCCATCAGCCACAGAAACAGGCCCGAGACGAATACCGGCACGGTGACGTCCGCCTTGGTCTGCTGGAAGTAGTGGATGAGCGCGAGCAGTGCGATCGCGTAAACGAGCTGGTGCAGGCGCCGCCAGCGCAGGCCGCCGAGCCGGCGCATCATCCCGTCCGTCGAGGTGGCCGCGAGCACGGCCAGCCCCGCCCATGCCGTCGCGCCGATGACGAGATAGACGCGATGGGTGATCTCGTGCACGACCTTGCCGAGATCGTAGCTCTGGTCGGCGACGAACAGGCACAGATGCGCGGCGATGTAGCAGAACGCGCCGACGCCGAGCATCCGCCGCACGTCGACGAGGTTGCCGTAGCGCGCGATATGACGAAAAGGGGTGACGGCGAGCGTCACGCCGAGGAAGACGAGCGCCCAGAATCCGGAACGATGGATCAATTCGTTGATCGGCCGTGCGCCGTGCGCGATCGCGTCGGCCTCGACGAGCGCCTTGGCGAGCGGCGCGAGAAGGAGGACGAGCGCGGCCACGCGCAAAGGGGAGAATCGCCCGCGCTTGTCGCGCCAAAGCTGCCAGGCAGGCCTTGCGGCCGATGCTTGCCGGCCCGAGGCGCGCGGCGGAACCGCCGTCGCCGGCGGGCTTTCGGGGCGCATTGCGGCCCGGCGGTCGTTATGCTGCATGGCACAAATGGCTCCGACCCGATCGGCGCTGTGCTAGCATGACTTGCGGGTTACGATTCGTCACAGACGATCACAAAATCGGGTGCGAAAGGTCGGGTACAAAAGGATGGTCCGCGGGAACCAATAGCGCGGGCAATCCATTACCGGAACCGGAGAAGCAGCGGGAGGAACCGGGAGACGCCGCGCGGGGGGCTTTCATCGGAGGCCGCCAATGCTGCGCAGAAAGACACCCCTTGTGTTTGCTTTCCTCCTTGCCGCGTCGACCTATGGCGCGCATGCGCATGACATCTGGATCAACCGCGGTGCCTACAAAAATCCGGCGGGGGAATGGTGCTGCGGCGCTTCGGATTGCGGCGTCGTCGCGCCCGGCGCGGTCAAGGCCGTCGCCGGCGGCTATTCGGTCGTCGGCACGGTGACCTACGGCGCCGCGATCACCGGCAATAGCGCCGACGGCCCGACCCGCCAGGACAGGGTCAACGAGATCGTGCCGTACAGCCAGTCGCTTCCCTCTCCCGACGGGTCCTACTGGCGCTGCAAGCGTCCGGACGGAAGCCCGCGCTGTTTCTTCGCGCCGCCGCCGGGAAGCTGACGGTCCGGGTGGCGGGCGCGTGGCGGCGCCTCAGACGCGCGGCGGCGGCCGGCCGCCATCGGCCCGCGACGGCACTTTGACCCAGGCTTCGCCGTCGAGCACGATTTCGCCGGCGACCGTGCAGGTGCACGTCAGGCGCGCGCGGCATTTGTCCGATACCAGTTCGGCGACCGTCACGGTCACTTCCACGGTGTCCCCGATCCGCACCGGCGCGCGAAAGTTCAAGGTCTGCGAGACATAGACCGCGCCGGGTCCCGGAAGACGGGTGCCGAGCACCGCGGAAATGAGGCTCGCGGTATAGAGCCCGTGCGCAATGCGCGTCCCGAACGGCGTCTTGGCGGCGAAATGCTCCGACAGATGGATCGGATTGCGGTCGCCGGTGACCTCGGCAAAGCCGACCACGTCGGCGGCGTGCACGGTCTTGCGCAGCGTCTCGGTCATGCCGGGCGCAAGGTCTTCGAAGTAGAGCATCTGCAGCGGCAGGATCATCGACCGGCCTTTTGACGGTGCCGCCGCGGCCGCGGCACGGACATCGACGCGACGGCGCGCACAACAAGGGGCCGCGTGCGGGGGGTCAATAGATCGATGGTCGCATGCAGCGGTGACCCGTTCGCGCGCCGGCGCCCGGTGACGGCCGAAGGCCGCGCGGCACGGGCCTTCGACCGAGGCGCCCGATCGGGCCGCGGTTTGTCGCGGCGGCATTGATTCCTTGTTTATAATCAATTAATTAAGCTATGCATATTTTGCATTGCTGCGGCGCAGCATCGACGGTTTCATTCCGCGTCGCAGCGCTTATTTTGCGTACGAACGATTTTCCCGGCAGCGCCGGGACAGCTCTACGAGGACCTCATGCTTGCCAGCATCATCCGTCTGATCCGCGAATGGCGGCGGTATCAGCAAAGCGTCAACGAGCTCAATCGCCTCGGCGACCGCGAGCTTGCCGATATCGGCATCAGCCGTTCGGATATTCCGCGCGTGGCGTGGAGCGCGGCGCGCGAGCGCTGATCGAACCGCCGCGCGAGAATTGGCCGATGCCCGCGCCCGCGCGCGGGCATCGGCTTTTTGCTGGCCGCGCCCTGCTTGCCGGACGCCTGCCCAGCGCCTAGCTTCGCCGCATGACGGTGAAGTCGGTGCATGTCATCGGCGGCGGGCTTGCGGGCTCCGAGGCGGCTTGGCAGCTCGCACAGGCCGGCGTGCCCGTGGTGCTGCACGAGATGCGGCCGCTGCAAATGACGGCGGCCCACCGGACGGACGGCTACGCCGAACTCGTCTGCTCCAATTCCTTCCGCTCCGACGACCGGGAACACAACGCCGTCGGCCTTCTGCACGCCGAAATGCGTCGGCTCGGTTCGCTGATCATGCGCGCCGCCGATGCCAACCAGGTGCCGGCCGGCGGCGCGCTCGCGGTCGACCGCGACGGATTCTCGGCCGCGGTGACGGCGGCCCTGGCGGCGCATCCGCTCATCACCCTTGCCCGCGGCGAGATCGCCGTCCCGCCCGAGGAATGGGACAGCGTCATCATCGCCACCGGACCCCTCACCTCGCCCGATCTTGCGACCACGATCCGGCGGGTCACCGGAGAGGATGCGCTGGCGTTCTTCGACGCGATCGCGCCCATCGTGTACCGCGACTCCGTTGACATGACGCAAGCCTGGTTCCAGTCGCGCTATGACAAGAGCGGGCCGGGTGGCTCCGGCGCCGACTATATCAACTGCCCGCTCACGCGCGCGCAGTACGATGCCTTCGTCGACGCGCTCTTGGCCGGGGAGAAAACCGTCTTCCACGAGTGGGAAGGCTCGACGCCCTATTTCTCCGGCTGTCTGCCCATCGAAGTGATGGCCGAGCGCGGCCGCGAAACGCTCCGCCACGGCCCGATGAAGCCGTTCGGCCTGACCAATCCGCATGCGCCGCACGTCAAGCCTTACGCGGTCGTGCAGCTGCGCCAGGACAACAAGCTCGGCACGCTGTTCAACATGGTCGGCTTCCAGACCAAGCTCAAACACGGAGAACAGGTGCGCATCTTCCGCATGATCCCGGGCCTCCAGCACGCCGAATTCGCTCGCCTCGGCGGATTGCATCGCAACACCTTCCTCAACTCTCCCCGGCTGTTGGACGAAACGCTGCGGCTCAAGGTCCAGCCGCGCTGGCGGTTTGCCGGGCAGATCACGGGCTGCGAGGGCTACGTGGAGTCGGCGGCCGTCGGCCTGCTCGCTGGCCGCTTCGCCGCCGCGCAACGGCGCGGCGAGCCCCTTGCGCCGCCTCCGCCCACCACGGCGCACGGCGCGCTGCTCGCGCATATCACCGGCGGCCATGTCGAAACCATCGATGCGGGGCCATCCTCGTTCCAGCCGATGAACATCAATTTCGGACTGTTCCCGCCGCTCGCCGAGGACGTCGCGGGCGACGAGGGCGGCCGCCGTTTCGGCCGCGGCTCGGCCCGCAATCTTGCGCGCAAGGCGGCGCTGAGCGCCCGCGCGCTCGCCGACCTCGAACGCTGGATCGCCGCTGCGCCCGCGAGCGCCGCGGCGTGACCGGATCACGGCCGCGGGAATCCGAACCAGGCCGCGCGCATCAATTCGATCTGGCGGCGCCATTGCGGCGCCTCGGGGCGCCGCAGCCGCAAGGGCACCAGGGCAACGGTGAGAAAGGCCGGCAAAGCCGGCTGCGGCACCTCGGCGCCGTGGGCCCGGAAGGCGGCATAGGCCTGAGCCGCCTCGTCGCTGCGGCGCGGATCCGACGCGAAGGTCACGGCGCGCGCGGCCTGGCGCGCGACGGCCGCAAGATCGACCGGCGGAGCAAGCAGGCGTGCCGCCGCGACGAAAACCGCCGCCTCGGCCTCCACGGCCGACGTCCCGTAGAGTTCCGACTGGCGAGCCTCGACCGCGTCGATGAGCGTGTCGACCTCGAGCCCGGATCGGCGCGCGGCGTCCTGCAGCGCGACCATCACCGGATTGGCCCCCGCTTCCTCGGCGCGCGTGCCGTCGAGGGCTTCGCGCCACCACTGCAGACGGATCGTTCCCACCAACGGTTCGCGCACCACGCGACGCACGCGGCCGATCTCGAGCGCGAAGGCATAGAGCGCGAAGAGAAACGGCCGGCGTTCGGCGGGCGCATAGAGGCTCGCCAGGAACCGGTCCTTGTCGTGATGGCGGACCTGGTGCTCGCAATAGCGATAGGCCTCGTCGACGATCACGGGACCCTTCTCCCCGCGTCCATGACCGGTCACACCGCGATCAGACCGGCGCCGAAACGCCGGTCCTCCGCCACGAGAATGTTGTAGGTGCGCACGGCCGCGCCGGTCGGCATCACGTCCACGACGAGCCCGGCCGCGCGAAACCGCTCGCGCCACGGCGGCGGCAGGACGGCCGGCACGGCGCCGACGCCCAGCAGGAAGAAGTCGAGCGCCGCGGCTTGCGCGAAGATCGGCTGCAGCAGGGCCTCGTTCAAGTCCTGCAGCGAGGCGACCGGCCAGGGCCATATGCCCGCAGGCAGACACAGCAGCGAGCCGCGATGCGACATGCCAGCGAAGCGGAAACCGCCATTGCCGTAGGCATCGATCGGCGCTTGGCGCGGCAGGTGCGGGACATCGAGCCCGCCGCCGTTCATCAGCCGCGGTCCTTCTCGTCCCCGGCGACCGCGCTGAGCGCGTCGCGTCCGGTGCCGACCCCGAGATAGATCAGGATCGGAGAGGCGATGAACACCGACGTGTAGGTGCCCACCAGCACCACGCCGAACATCATGGTCGCGGTAAAGCTGTGGATCGCCTGCCCGCCGAACAGCAGCAGCGCGAGCAGCGCGAGCGACACCGTCAGGTGCGTGACCACCGAGCGCGACAGCGTCTGGTTGACGGAGGCGTTGAGCAGGTCCGGCATGGGCATGCGCTTGTAGCGGCGCAGCATTTCGCGAATGCGGTCATAGATGACGACCGTATCGTTCAACGAATAGCCGAGAATGGTGAGCAGCGCCGCGATGCTCGTGAGGTCGAAATCAACGCGCGTCAGCGACATGAAGCCGATGGTCAGCACCAGATCGTGGACATTGGCGATCATGGCGCCGAGGGCGAACTGCCATTCGAAGCGGAACCAGAGATAGACGAGAATGCAGATGATGGCCACCATCAGACCGATGATGCCGTAGGAGAGCAGTTCTCCCGAAACCCGCGGTCCGACCACCTCCACGCGGCGGTATTCGACGTTCTCGCCGAGCGCGTTCCGGATCTTGGCGACCGCGGCCTGCTGCGCCGCGTCGCCGCCCGGCTGCTCGGCGACCCTGATCAAGACGTCGTTCGGCGCGCCGAATTCCTGCAGCTGTACCTCGCCGAGCCCGAGGGCGTTCAGGCTTGCCCGCATCCTGGCGAGATCCGCCGGTCCGGCCTTGGTCTGTACCTCGACCAGCGTGCCGCCCTTGAAGTCGATGCCGAAATTCAATCCGTGAAAGAAATATAGTGAAATGGCGATGATCGAGAGCAGCGCCGACAGCGGAAAGCTGACGCGCCGGAAGCGCATGAAATCGAATTTCGTGTTGTCGGGGACGATGCGAAGCAAACGCACGGTGCCGGCCCTCTAGATGGGCACGCGCTGCGGTCGTCGCCAGCGCACCCAATAGGCGACGATCAATCGCGTGAAGGTGAAGGCGGTGAATACCGTGGTAATGATGCCGATGCCGAGGGTGACGGCAAAACCGCGCACCGGGCCGGTGCCGATGTAGAACAGCACCGCCGCGGCGATGAACGTGGTGATGTTTGAATCGAGAATGGTGGCAAGCGCCCGCGAGAAGCCCGCGTCGATCGCATTGATCGGCGTGCGCCCCGCTCGCACTTCTTCGCGGATGCGTTCATAGATCAGCACGTTGGAATCGACGGCGATGCCCACGGTGAGCACGATCCCCGCGATGCCGGGAAGCGTGAGCGTCGCGTTGAGCAGCGACAGCAGGCCGAAGATCATCGCGACGTTGACCGCCACCGCCACATTGGCGAACAGGCCGAAGAGCCCGTAGGTCACCAGCATGAAGATGACCACCATCGCCGCGCCGACATAGGAAGAGAGCTTGCCCTGGGCGATCGAATCGGCGCCGAGGCCCGGGCCGACCGTGCGCTCCTCGATGATGGTCAGCGGCGCGGGCAGCGCGCCCGCGCGCAGCAGGATGGCGAGATCGTTGGCGCTTTGCACGGTGAAGTGGCCCGAGATCTGCCCGGCCCCACCGAGAATCGGCTCGCGGATCACCGGCGCAGAGATCACCTGGTTGTCGAGCACGATGGCGAAGGGCTTGCCGACATTCTGCTGCGTCACCTCGGCGAACTTGCGCGCGCCGGCGGTGTTGAAACGGAAATTGACCACCGGCTCGTTGGTGCGGGGATCGAAACCCGGCTGCGCGTCGGTCAGGTCCGCCCCGGAGACCAGGACGCGCTTCTCGACGACGTAAGGAACCTTCGATTCGCCGCCGGTGCCGTAGAGAATCTCGTCATCCGGCGGCAGGTTGCCCTGCAGCGCCTGTTCGGGGCTGACATTGGTGTCAACCATGCGGAAATCGAGCTTGGCCGTCTTGCCGAGCAGTTCCTTCAGACGCGTCGGATCCTGCAAACCGGGTACCTGCACGAGAATGCGGTCGGTGCCTTCACGCTGGATCAGAGGCTCGACGGTGCCGAGCTCGTTGACCCGCCGCTCGATGATCTGGATCGACTGATCCACCGCCTGCCGCACGCGCTCCACAATCGCGGGATCCGTGACCGTGAGGCGGATGAGATTGCCGTCGCTGCCGACGTCGAGCGTTCGCTGCCCGCTCGCACCGAGGAAACCGCCGAGGGGCTGGGAGAGCTCGCGCAGCTTGGCGAGCGCCTGATCGACCTGGCCTGCCTCGCGGATGCGCACCTCGACGCTGTTGCCGCGCACCACGAGGCCGGTGTAACCGATGCGCGCCTCGCGCAGCACGCGACGCACGTCATCGCGCAAGGCCTCGAGCTTCTCCTTGCGCACCGCATTGGTATCGACCGCGAGCAGGATGTGCGAGCCGCCCTGCAGATCGAGGCCCAGCACCACGTGACGCTGCGCCCATTTCGGCCAGGAATCCACGACCGCGCTCGGCAGGAAGTTCGGAACGGCGAACAGGCACACGATGAACGCCGTGAGCAGGATTGCCGCCGCCTTCCACCGCGTGAAATAAAGCATGACGTCTGGACCCGGGCCGAAAGGGAGGCCGCCGGCGTCAGCTCGCCGCGGCTTCCTCCTTGACCGGCTCACCCTTGGCGCGCACGTCGGCGAGCATCGAACGCATCTGACGGATGCGCACGTCCTCGGCGATCTCGATCTCGATCTGATCGTCGTCGATCACCTTGGTCACCTTGCCGACAAGCCCGCCATTGGTGATGACGGTGTCGCCCCGCCGCACGTTCTTCACCATCTCCTGGTGCTGTTTGACCCGCTTCTGCTGCGGACGCAGGATCAGGAAATACATGATGACGAAAATCAGCACGAAAGGCAGAAGCGACATCAATATGCCGCCGTCGCCGCCAAGCGGCGAGGAGCCTTGTGCGAAGGCCGGCGTGACCCACATCGTGTCGTTCCTCAAGATTCAAGGGCACGGCGGCCGGCCGCCCGACCCTCTCCGCACCCTCGAATTGGCGCGGACTATAGCCGGCGCGGCCCCAATTGCAACGTCGGCAAGATCCAAAAAAACGGCTGCTTTTTTCCTTTCCGCGCGCGCCCGCGCCTTGCTCGTCGGCGGACCGCCCGCTATGAGCAGCGGCGGGTTCCCGACCGACGCGCCATGGCCAAATCCCGATCGAAAGCAAAGTCGAAATATCCCGCGCGCGCCAAATCCGCCGCGCCCGCCCGGATCGCGGCCGACGGCGAGGTGCTGCTGCGCATCGCGGCCGCTCTCGACCGCCTGGCCCCGCCGAGCCCGGTCGCGCCCGATTTCTCCGCGGCCGAGGCCTATGTCTGGCATCCGGACGGACGCCTCACGGCGGTCTCCCGCGTCAATCGCGTCGGCATGTCGCTGCTCAAGGGCATCGACCGCGTGCGCGACCTGCTGGTCGAGAACACCGAACGTTTCGCCAGGGGTCTGCCCGCCAACAATGCGCTCCTGTGGGGCGCGCGCGGCATGGGCAAATCCTCGCTGGTCAAGGCCGCCCACGCGGACATCAACGCGCGCGTTGCCGGCGGCAGGCTCAAGCTCGTCGAAATCCACCGCGAGGACATCGACAGCCTGCCCGAGCTCATGACGCTGCTGCGCCGGGCTCCCTACCGTTTCATCGTGTTCTGCGACGATTTGTCGTTCGACGCGGAGGACACGTCGTACAAGTCGCTGAAAGCGGTGCTCGAAGGCGGCATCGAAGGCCGACCGCCGAACGTGATCTTCTATGCGACGTCGAACCGCCGCCACCTGATGGCGCGCGACATGATCGAGAACGAGCGCTCGAGCGCCATCGCCCCCGGAGAGGCCGTCGAGGAAAAGGTTTCGCTCTCCGACCGTTTCGGCCTGTGGCTCGGCTTTCACCGCTGCAGCCAGGACGAATATCTCGCGATGGTGGACGGCTATGTCGCCCACTACAGGATCCCCGCCGGAGGCGACGCGCTGCACCGGCAGGCGCTGGAATGGGCGACCACGCGCGGCTCGCGCTCCGGCCGCGTGGCCTGGCAGTTCGTGCAGGATCTCGCAGGAAGGCTCGGCGTTCCGCTGAAGGACTAGCGCCGCTTCCGGTCGGATGGAATCGGCACCGTCATCGGGACTGGCGGAGGCGGGACGGCGAATGGATCGGGAACGCCCGTGGTCGATTCGGATTGGCTTGTCCCGATTGCGTCGCCTGCGCTTCGTCCACGCTCGCCACAACGGATCCGGTCAGCAGGATGCGCACCCGCGCGCCTCGGACGCGCCGGAGATGCCCGATGCTTACGCGCCGCTCAGATATTTGGTCGGGTCGACCGGCACCGATCCCTTGCGGATCTCGAAGTGCAGCTGCGGCGAGGAGACGTTGCCGGTCTGGCCGGCGTGAGCGATCACCTGTCCGCGCTTGACCGTGTCGCCGCGCTTGACGAGAAGCTCGCTCGCATTGGCATAGGCCGAGACATAGCCGTTGGCGTGACGGATGAGCACGAGATTGCCGTAGCCCTTGAGCTCGTTACCGGCATAGGCGACGACGCCGTCGTCGGCCGCCTTGATCGGGGTGCCGAGCGGCACGGCGAGATTGATGCCGTCGTTCTGCGTGCCGTTAACGCGTGCGCCGAATCCGGCAATGATGCGGCCCTTCACCGGCCAGCGGAACGACGGCATGGCGCCGGCCGGCTCGGCCGTCTTCACGGACTCATTGCCCGGATTCACCTCGGGCTTGGCGATGTTCGCCTTCTCGGCCGGCACGCTCGCCACGGTCTCGCTGGCTGCCACGCGTGGCGCCGACTCGGTCTTCGGCGCGGAGGGATGATCCTGCGCGGCCATGCGTGTGCGGCTCGTGGGTATGATCAGGCGCTGACCGGTGACGACCCGATCCGACGCGCCGATCTTGTTGGCATGCGCGAGCGCCTCGGGCGCAACCCCGTGATGACGGGCGATCGATCGCAGCGTCTCGCCGCGCGCGACGACATGGACATCACCCGTGCCGTGCCGCGGTTCCGCCTTCGCAACCGCGGCGGGAGCATTCGACACATAGCGCGGAATGACCAGACGCTGTCCCGGACGGATCGCCGAGGCGTGCGAGAGCCCGTTGACCTGAAGAATGGCGGAGGCCGGCACGCCGTGACGCCGGGCGATCTGCTCGAGCGTCTCACCGCGCGCGACCGTCACCGCCGATCCGCCGTCCCAGGTCCAGCGACCGTCGGGCCGGCGATCGACGCCGACGGCGGCATGGTTCGTCGCCACCACGGCGCCGCGCGGGGTCGCGGGCGTGGGCAGCGGCTCGGCGACCACGCGGCTCGGCTGCGGCGGCGGATTGACGGCACCGGTCACGTCGGCCTGCGGCCGCGGCGGACCGGGATTGAACTCGAACGACGTCGACTGGAAACGTGCGCTGTCCGCGCATCCGGCCGCCATCAGGCCGACCGTCATGAGAACTGCGAGGCGCGGCCAAAGCGGCGCGCGAGGCGGCACGTTGAGGCGCGGCATGTGGTTACTCACCGGTACGCAACAAACGTCGAATGCCCGGCAAATAAAGCAGCGACGAGTAAACAAGCTTTTAAGAATTACCGATTGGTTGCGAACGGCGCCGCGAGCGGGCAGAAATGTCACAGTTCGCGGGCGGTGCCCGGCAGCAGCGGTACGAACCGCACTGCGATCAGCTCTTCGCGCGTGAGGCCCGTTTGCGACTTGGTAAGCTTGACGATCTGTTGCGGCCCGTCGTGCGGCCCGAGCGGCAAGACCATGATGCCGTCCTGCGCGAGCTGCTCGAGCAGCGCCTCCGGCACGGATTCGGCCGCCGCCGTCACCATGATCCGGTCGTAGGGCGCCTGTTGCGGAACTCCGGCGAGCCCGTCGCCGACCACCACCTCGATGTTGTCATAGCCGAGCGCGCGAAAACGCGCGCGCGCCTCTTCGGCGAGGGTGCGGTAGCGCTCGATCGTCACGACCTTTTGCGCAAGCCGCGACAGCACCGCCGCCTGATAGCCGGAGCCGGTTCCCACCTCGAGCACGCGGTGATCCGGCCGCAGGGCGAGCAGTTCGGTCATATAGGCAACCACATAGGGCTGACTGATCGTCTGCCCGCAGGCGATCGGCAAGGCCTGGTCGGCATAGGCGATATCCGCCTGCCCCTCCTCGACGAAGCGTTCGCGGGGAACCTCCTCCATCGCGCGCAGCACCGCAGCGTCGCTGATCCCGCGCCGACGCAGCGTCAGCAGGAATTCCATGCGACCGACATCGTCGTGCTCGCGCGGCTTCCGGGTCACGGCGGCTGCCTCATTCTGCCGTTTTTTTAGCATGTTTTGTTGCGGCGAATGGCAGGTTGGCGCATCATCCCCGCACGGCGGGCGCCGGCGCGCACAGGCTGACGCGCTGCGCAGAGGTCGGGCAAGCACGGACTTGCACGCGAAACGGATCGTGCATGAGCGATCTCGAGCGCCGAGGTCTGCGCCGCACCGGCGACGGTTGAGGGCGGAGCTGAAGATGGACGGACCATCCGGACGCGTACCACGCGTATTCGTCGTCGAAGATGAATATCTCATCCGCATGCTGATCGAGGACATGCTCGAGGAGCTCGGCTACGAGCTCGCCGCCGCGGCCGGTACCCTCGCCGAGGCGAGCGAGCTCGCGGCCACGGCCGACTTCGACGTGGCCATTCTCGACGTCAATCTCGGCGGCAAGGAAGTCTATCCCATCGCCGAAATCGTCGGCCGGCGCGGGCTGCCCTTCGTCTTCGTCACCGGATACGGCGAGAGCAGCCTGCCCCCGCCCTACCGCGACCGGCCCTCCCTGCAGAAACCGTTCCAGGCCGAGCAGCTCCGGACCACGCTTTCGGGGCTTCTCGCCGCGGCGTGAGCCGCGCAAGGCACGCCGGCCGGCGCGCCGACGCCATCCCCGCATTCATGCGTCCGCCTCAGTTGAACAGCTCGGCAAGCCGAGTCATGAACGGCTCGTCGGTGAGATCAAGCCGCAGCGGCGTGATGGCGATGCGGTTCTCGTTGAGCGCCGCAAGATCGCTTCCCTGCACGGCGCCCGCATGACCCCCGCGCGCGAAGGCGATCCAATAGTAGGGATTGCCGCGTCCGTCACGCCGCGCCTCGATGCGCAGCAGCTCCTGGTCGCGCTTGCCCTGCACGGCAACGGCGGTGCCGGCGACCGCTTCGGGCGGACAATCGGGAAAATTGACGTTGACGAGAACGTCGCGCGGAATGCCGGCCTTGAGCACGCGGCGAATGAGATCGGGAGCATAGGCGATCGCGGTCGCCCAGTGAGGGTCGTGCTTGTTGGTGGACGAATAGGCCTGCGACAACGCGAAGGACGGAATCCCGAGCGTGGTGCCTTCCATCGCGCCGGCCACGGTGCCCGAATAGGTGACGTCCTCGGCGCAATTGCGCCCGCGGTTGACCCCGGACAAGACGAGATCGGGCATGGCCGGCATCAGATAGCGTGCGCCCATGATGACGCAGTCGGTCGGCGTGCCCTTGACCGCGAAATGCCGCTCGCCGACCTCGCGCAAGCGCAGCGGATCGTTGAGCGACAGTGAATGCGAGACGCCCGACTGGTCGGTCTCCGGCGCCACGACCCATACATCGTCCGACAACGCGCGCGCAATCGTTTCGCAGACCGCGAGTCCGGGTGCGTGGATGCCGTCGTCGTTGGTGATGAGGATGCGCATCAACCTCCTCCGGCGACGGCCCTGCCCGCGCGTATCGGCTGCGACGCGTTCATAGCGGCCGCTCGATCATGGTTGCGCCCCCCATGTAGGGCCGCAGGACATCGGGCACGGCGATCGCGCCGCCCGCCTGTTGATAGGTCTCCATCACCGCGATCAGCGCGCGGCCGACGGCAATGCCAGACCCGTTGAGCGTGTGCACGAAGCCTTTCACCCTGCCTTCCTTGCCCTTGTAGCGCGCGTTCATGCGACGGGCCTGGAATTCGCCGCAGTTCGAGCAGGAAGAGATCTCGCGATAACTGCCCTGGCCCGGCAGCCAGACCTCGATGTCATAGGTCTTCTGCGCCGCGAATCCCATGTCGCCCGTGCACAGGATGACCACGCGGTAATGCAGGTCCAGCCGTCTCAGGACCTCCTCGGCGCAGGCAAGCATGCGCTCGTGCTCGTCGCGCGATTGGCCCGGCGTCGTGATCGAGACGAGTTCGACCTTCGTGAACTGGTGCTGCCGGATCATGCCGCGCGTATCCTTGCCTGCCGCACCGGCCTCGGCGCGGAAGCACGGCGTGCAGGCGACGAGCCGGAGCGGCAATTCGTCCTCGGCCACGATGGAGTCGCGCACGAAATTCGTCAGCGGAACCTCGGCGGTGGGGATGAGCCACCGGTCATCCGTGGTGCGGAACTGGTCGTCGGCGAATTTGGGCAATTGTGCCGTCCCGAACATCGTGTCGCTGCGCACCATCAAGGGCGGGCTCACCTCCATATAGCCGAATTCGCCGGTGTGCAGGTCGAGCATGAACTGCGCCAGCGCGCGCTCCATGCGGGCGAGGCCCTGCTTCAGCACGACGAAGCGCGCGCCGGACAGTCGCGCGGCGAGATCGAAGTCCATCATGCCGAGCGCTTCGCCCAGTTCGAAATGCTGCCTGGGCGTGAAGGCAAAGGCCCGCTTCCTGCCGAACGCATGACGCTCGACATTGCCGCTCGCATCGCTGCCCGTCGGCACGTCGTCGGCCGGAATGTTCGGGATCGTCGCGAGAAGGCCGCCCGGACCGTTCAGTTCTTCGTCGAGTCGCTTGGCATCAGCCTCGAGCGCGACAAGGCTGCTTTTGAGCTCGGCCACTTCGGCCATCAGCCGAGCCGCTCTGGCTTCGTCCTTTGCCTTCTTGGCCTCGCCGATCTCGCGCGAGGCGGCGTTGCGGCGGGCCTGGGCCTGTTCGAACCTGGTGATCGCCGCGCGCCGCGCTTCGTCGAGCGCGAGCATCCGATCGAGCAGCGCCTTGCGCTCGGTCTCGGGCATGCCGCGGCGGATAAGGCCTGCGTCAAAGGCCGGAAGATTCTCGCGGATCCACTTGATGTCGTACATGGCCGGCGTTCCAGCGCGACGCGGCCGGGCCTGTCCCGGCCGCCCGCATCCTCCTTGTGGCAAGCGAACCGGGGCGCAAGCAAGCCGCGGCGACCCGGCATAAGGCCGCGCATGGCGGAGTCAATCCCTACTCGGCGGGCTTCGCCGAGGCGTTGGCCGCTTCCGCCGCGGCGGCCGCGGCCGCCCGCTTCTCGACCATCCGCACCGACCAGACGGAGCCCTCATAGAGCAGGAGCAGCGGCACGGCGAGCGAACACTGGCTCAGCACGTCGGGAGGGGTGAGCACGGCGGCCACGATGAAAACGCCGACGATGGCGTAACGGCGCTTGGACCTGAGCTGCTCCGAGGTGATGATGCCGACGCGACCGAGGAGCGTCAGGATCACCGGAAGCTGGAAGGCGACGCCGAAGGCCAGCACCAGGGACATCATCAGCGAGAGGTATTCGCCGACCTTGGGCATCAGCGAAATGGAGGCTTCGCTCGCGCTGCCCGGCTGCTGCATGTGCAGCGAGAAGCGGACCAGCATCGGCAGGACGACGAAATAGACGAGTAGCGCGCCGAGCGCGAAGAAAACCGGGGTCGCGATCAGATAGGGCAGAAAGGCCCTGCGTTCGTGGCGGTAAAGTCCCGGGGCGACGAACTTGTAGATCTGCACGGCGACCAGCGGGAAGGACAGGAACGCCGCGCCGAACATTGCGAGCTTGATCTGGGTCACGAAATATTCGAGCAGCGCGGTATAGATGAATTTGGAATTCTCCGGCCCGGCGACGAGCACGAAAGGCCATACGAGGATATTGTAGATGTCCCTCGCGAAGATGAAGCAGAGCGCGAACATCACCGCAAAGGCGAGCAGGGCCTTGATCAGCCGCGCGCGCAGCTCGATCAGGTGATCCATCAGGGGCGCCTTCGTGGCCTCGATGTCCTCGTGCGTCATGTCAGCGTCACCGCCCGTGGATTGGCGCCTCGCTCGCGCCCCGTGCCCGATCCCCCTCGTGCGCCGTCACACGCCGCTCCCCGCGATCTTCGGCGCGGCGTCGTCGGGCGGCAAGGGCTGCGAGGGCTCCGGCCGCTCCGTCGGCCCGGGCGGCGCCTCGGCGTGAGCACTGGCCGCAAGCGCGGCCGGTTCGCGCTCGCCCGGCTCGCTCGTCAAGGCGGCTTCGACATGTTTCTGCGCGTCGGCCAGGGGATCGACGCGTGTGAGATCGCCCACCGATTGATGGAGCGTGCTCGAGAGGTCCTCGGCCTGCTTCCGGATCTCCTGCAGCTCCGCCTCGCGCAGCGCCTCCTGGAACTGGTCCTGGAATTCGCTCGCCATGCGCCGCATCTTGTTCACGAAGCGGCCCGCCGTGCGCAGCACCGTGGGCAATTCCTTCGGCCCGATCACGATGAGCGCGATCACGCCGATGACGATGAGTTCGCCCCAACCGATGTCGAACATGGATGAACCCACTCCGGCCGCCGGCGCCGCCGGCACGCCCGCTTGATCGACGCAGCCGGACGATCAGGAACGAATGCTTTCGGCACGCCGCTCCGCCTCGGATTTGGCCGTGGCGCTTGCCTGATGATCGATGCTCTTGGGCGGCTCGTTCGCCTCGCCCGGCTTGTCGTCCTCGGACATGCCCTTTTTGAACGCCTTGATGCCCTGCGCGAAATCGCCCATCAGCGACGCGATCTTTCCGCGTCCGCCGAACAAGACCAGCACCACCAAGAGGACGATGATCCAATGCCAGATACTTAAGGAACCCATCGGCATACCCTCCGCAGCGACGGGCCTGGATGCGCTCGTCCCGCCTGTGATTTGCCCGTCAAACTAGGCTCGGGGCACGGCAAAAACAAGGACTTCCGGGTCCTGCCGGGGACCGTGACGCGGACGCAAAGCGCACCGCGCGGGCGAAAGCCGTGCCGTCGTCGCGCTTTCCGCGACCCTCGCCGGTCGGCCGGCACAGGCGACGCGACGCGCGCGGAAGGCAGACCCTTCGGGTCCGGACGAAAGCAGGTGCCGAAGCAGGCAGGTTCCGAAGGATTGCATCGGAACCGTCACGGCACGGCAATCCGCAGCGGCAACGACGCGATCCGGACTCGGCTTCGTTAATCATTCCGGCTTGCTTCGCCGCGTGCGCAAGGCCTGCGCAAGGGCGCGTCGCTGTCGCCGAAAGCGGCGCTATTTCTCGCTCTGCTCGACCTGCGGCGCAAGGCCGAGGTCGAGGTCGCCCGGCTCGAGCGGATCCTCGTCCTCGCGCAGGGCGGCGTCGTCCGACGGCATCGGCACCGAGAATCCGGGCGGCAGATGGCCCTCGAGCAGGCCGGCGCCCTTGAGCTCGTCGAGGCCGGGCAGATCGCTCACCGCTTCAAGGCCGAAATGCGACAGGAAGTCCTCGGTGGTGCCGTAGGTGATCGGGCGACCCGGCGCCTTGCGCCGGCCGCGCGGGCGGATCCAGCCGGTCCTGAGCAGCACGTCGAGCGTGCCGGCGGCCGTGGCCACGCCGCGAATTTCCTCGATCTCCGCGCGCGTGACGGGCTGATGATAGGCGATGATGGCGAGCGTCTCGATCGCGGCGCGAGACAGCTTGCGGGTCTCGACCGTTTCCTTGGTGAGCAGCCAGCCGAGATCGCTCGCCGTGCGGAACGTCCATTTTTTTCCGATGCGCACGAGGTTGACGCCGCGCGCCGCATAATCCGCCTGCAGCCGTGCCAGTGCATCCTTGAGGTCGACGCCGTCCGGCAGCCGCCTTGCCAACGTCGCTTCGTCGAGCGGTTCGCTCGAGGCGAACAGCAATGCTTCGAGCAGGCGCAGTTCTTCCGGCCGGGCCGCGGCGGCGGGCGGCGTTTCGTCCTTTGGCACGATCGCGAGCGTTTTTGCCATGCTCGGCATGGACGGATTCTCCTCAGGGGTTTTCTGGCGCGTCATGCGTGGACATAGCGGCATTCGCGTCGACGCGCCTGCGCATATAGATCGGCGCGAATGACTCCTTCTGATGAATTTCGGCGAGCCCCTCGCGCACCAATTCGAGCGCGGAGGCGAACGAGGAAGCGAACACCGTGGCTGCATGCGACGGCTCGACCACATAGGAAACCAGGAACTGATCGAGGCACGCCCAGTCGCTCGTCTGACCGATCAACCGTTCGAGCGCCGCCCGCGCCTCGGCGAGCGACCATACCTCACGCTTCTTGAAACGCACCGTCGACAAGGCGCGGCGCTGGCGCTGCTGCGCATAGGCGGAGAGCAGGTCGTAGAGCGTCGCCGACCATTGCGGCCGCTTGATCTCGGCGATCGGCTCCGGCTGCCCGCGCGCGAAAACGTCGCGATTGAGTTGCGGGCGGCTCATCAGCCGGTTGGCCACGTCGCGGAAGGCTTCGAGCCGCCGCAGGCGATAGGCAAGCGCGAGCGCCATGTCCTCCGCGCTCGGCCCTTCGGCCGGCGCGCTTTCCGGCAGAAGCAGGCGCGATTTGAGATAGGCGAGCCATGCCGCCATCACCAAATAATCGGCGGCGAGCTCGAGACGCAGCTCCCGCGCCGCGTCGATGAAGGCAAGATACTGGTCGGCGAGCGCGAGAATGGAGATTTTGGCGAGGTCGACCTTCTGCTGCCGCGCCAGCATCAGCAGCAGGTCGAGCGGGCCCTCGAAGCCTTCGACGTCGACGATCATCGCCGGTTCGCTGATCCCGCGTTCCGTCGCGAGCGTGCTGGCAAAGTCCTCGACGCTCATGAGCTCATCCCCGCATTCGGCCGCGCGTCGGCCAAGGCCTGCGCCAGGATGCGGCGTGCCGCATCGGCATCGAAAGCTTCCGGCGCCCGGCGCCGGGCGAGCGCCGCCTCGGCGCGGATCGCGGACTCGCCGGCAAGCA
>Ga0209810_1001448_pt1 | contig 35739 bp, 39 predicted proteins | sample Coa_R1_7_FD_187159 | JGI IMG/M metagenome (GOLD analysis project Ga0209810, IMG submission 187159) | Surface soil microbial communities from Centralia Pennsylvania, which are recovering from an underground coalmine fire - Coalmine... | ecosystem: Environmental > Terrestrial > Soil > Unclassified... | reverse complement strand
CAGCCTGTTCGCGTCGGGGGCAGGGCGTTAGACCCGATTTCTGCGATATTGCCCCATCCCTGCGAGACCGGGCGCAACGAAGGGGGAAGTCGTTCAGCGCCGCAGTTCTCGGTCATCGCGAGCCCGCGCGACCATTGTTCACCGTCATTGTGAGCGCGAGCGCAAGCGAGCGCGAAGCAATCCAGAAGCGGCGCGGCCCACTGGATTGCTTCGGCGGCTTCGCCGCCTCGCAATGACGGTGGACAGGGCGGTGCCCTCGCCGCCCGCACACGACTCGCGGCACGGCCGCCCCTCCGTCATTGCGAGCCCGCGCGAAGCGCGGGCGAAGCAATCCAGAATCGGGCAGGGCCACACGGTACGCCTCCCGCCCGTGAATCGCGGCGCGGCCGGCCTGGATTGCGTCGGCGGCTTCGCCGCCTCGCAATGACGGTGCGGAGAAGTCTGGGCGCGCGAGCCTCGCGGGGCACGGCGACCCAATGCAATTCGATCTCGCCGCACCGCGCTTCGCGGTTCCGCGCCATCGTGTCGGGAATTTCGGGGGAACCCGCGGCAAAGGGCCTTGGCAACGGCGCACGGAGGGTTTAAATGAGGCTGTCGGCGTGTCGACCCGTTTGTCGGCGCGCTTGCGTGCGCCCTTATCAATTGACGTGACGGTGAATTCCCGACCTCCCTTCGGATGTGCCGGCAGGGCTGCTGAAAGGGTGGGCGGGCGCCGTTCGGATGAGGGTTGCGCGACCTGTCCGAGACTGCCGGTGCCGAGGCCACGCAAGGGCCGAGGCTTAATCCCTTTTCGGGGCCAGCATAGACGGGGATTCCGATCCAGGTTCGCGTACGCCTTCGGGCGGCGCCAAGTTGGTTCGAACCTCGGAGACCGGAGGCGGTTTGCCGCACCGGGGGCAGGCTTTTCGTCTAGCGTCCTCGGCTCGGACGGCTTCGCAAGGAGTGCGGAACGGGCGGAGGGCGCATCGCAAACCCGGCGGCTCCTTCGCGAAAGCGAGGTCGGCCGTCAGACCAGTAAAGAGCCAGGCCAGTGGATCGAGCGGCGAAACAGGATTTCATCACCGAACTCAACGGGGTCTTCAAAGCCGCGAATGTCGTGGTGGTGGCGCATTATTCCGGCCTCACGGTCGCCCAGATGCAGACGCTGCGAAGGCAGATGAAGCAGGCGGGCGCCGCGGTGAAGGTCGCGAAGAACCGCCTCGCCAAGATCGCGCTCAAAGACACCGATGCCGAGGCCATCGCGCCGCTGCTCAAGGGGCCGACCGTGCTCGCCTTTTCGGGCGATCCGGTCGCGGCGCCGAAGGTGGCGGTGGACTTCGCCAAGACGAACGAACAATTCGTCATTCTCGGCGGGGTGATGGGCAAGGCGCCGCTCGACGTGAACGGGGTGAAGGCGCTTGCCTCGCTGCCGTCGCTCGACGAGTTGCGTGCCAAGATCATCGGTCTCGTCAAGGCGCCGGCCACCAAGCTCGCGCAGCTTGCCAACGCACCTGCCGCGAAGGTGGCGCGCGTCATCAAGGCCTACGCCTCCACAAGCGAGGCGGCCTAGCCGCCTGCCGCGCGTCCCTGGTTCGAACCGACCACAGGAACTGAACAATGGCTGACCTGCAGAAGATCGTTGACGAATTGTCCGGCCTGACCGTCCTCGAGGCGGCGGACCTGGCCAAGATGCTGGAAGAGAAATGGGGAGTCTCGGCGGCTGCCGCGGTTGCGGTGGCGGCGGGCCCCGCGGCCGCGCCCGGCGGCGCGGCGGCGCCGGCGGAAGAGAAGACCGAGTTTACGGTCGTGCTCGCCAGCGCCGGCGAGAAGAAGATCGAGGTCATCAAAGAGGTTCGCGCCATTACCGGTCTCGGCCTGAAGGAGGCCAAGGATCTGGTCGAGGGCGCGCCGAAGACGGTCAAGGAAGGCGTCGCGAAGGAGGAGGCGGCCAAGATCAAGGCCGCGCTCGAAAAGGTGGGCGCCAAGGTTGAGCTCAAGTGAGCGAGGACTATTTAAGCCAAACGCCGGTTCGCGTGCCGCGGCACGCGAACCGGAAAGCGGGGCGGACGCCCGGTCTTTCCCTCGCGCGGAGCGCGGGTCGAGGCCGGCGAGCAGGATCCTCCCGGGACGTGGTCCCGGGAGAGCCGACAGGAGGCATGGGCTGATCGAGGGATCGGGCGAGCGGGCGGTGCCCGGCGGCCCGGTTCGGTCACGAAAGGTGCGAAGCGTGCGGCGGTTCGGGCCCACCCGAATCACATAGAAACGGACAGTTCCGACGCCTGTCCCGATGGCCGCGATGATGGCGGCCGTCGGGAGAGGCGCTAGCGCTGCCCGCCACAATCGAATCGAGAGAGAGACGATGGCGCAGACGTTCACCGGTCGCAAGCGCGTAAGAAAGTTTTTCGGATCAATCAAGGAAGTGGCGGAGATGCCGAACCTCATCGAGGTTCAGAAGGCATCCTACGACCAGTTTCTGCTCATCAACGAACCGCCGGGCGGTCGGCCGAACGAGGGCCTGCAGGCGGTGTTCAAGTCGGTATTCCCGATTTCGGACTTCGCCAATTCCTCGCAGCTCGAATTCGTCAAATACGAGTTTGAGCCGCCGAAATATGATGTCGACGAGTGCCGGCAGCGCGGCATGACCTATGCCGCGCCGCTCAAGGTCACGCTGCGCCTCATCGTGTTCGACATCGACGAAGAGACGCAGGCGCGTTCGGTCAAGGACATCAAGGAGCAGGATGTCTACATGGGCGACATCCCGCTCATGACCAACAACGGCACCTTCATCGTCAACGGTACCGAGCGTGTGATCGTCTCGCAGATGCACCGCTCGCCTGGCGTTTTCTTCGATCACGACAAGGGCAAGACGCATTCGAGCGGCAAGCTGCTGTTTGCCGCGCGCATCATTCCCTACCGCGGTTCGTGGCTCGACATCGAATTCGACGCCAAGGACATCGTCTACGCGCGCATCGATCGTCGGCGGAAGATCCCGGTGACGTCCCTGTTGTTCGCCCTCGGTCTCGACGGCGAGGACATCCTGCGCACGTTCTACAGGCATATCACCTACAAGCGCACCAAGGACGGCTGGCGCGTGCCCTTCGATGCCAACCGGATGCGCGGCTACAAGGCGGTCAATGACCTCGTCGACGCCGATACCGGAAAGGTCGTGCTCGAAGCCGGCAAGAAGCTCACGGTGCGACAGGCCCGCCAGCTTGCGGAAAAAGGGCTCAAGGCGCTGCGCATGACCGACGAGGAGCTGATCGGTCATTACGTCGCCGAGGATCTCGTGAACATGAAGACCGGCGAAATCTACATGGAGGCCGGTGAAGAGATTACCGACAAGAGCCTGAAGACGCTGATCGATGCCGGCTACAAGGAGTTGCCGCTGCTCGACATCGATCACGTCAATGTCGGCGCGTATATCCGCAACACGCTTGCCATCGACAAAAACATGACCCGCGAGGATGCGCTGTTCGACATCTATCGCGTGATGCGTCCCGGCGAGCCGCCGACGGTGGAAACCGCCGAGGCGATGTTCCGCTCCCTGTTCTTCGACCCCGAGCGCTATGATCTCTCGGCGGTGGGTCGCGTGAAGATGAACATGCGGCTCGACCTCGACTGCCCGGACACGGTCCGCGTGCTGCGGAAGGAGGACATCGTCGCGGTCATCAAGACGCTGGTCGACCTGCGCGACGGTCGCGGCGAGATCGACGATATCGACAATCTCGGCAACCGCCGCGTCCGCTCGGTCGGCGAGCTGATGGAGAACCAGTACCGCATCGGCCTGCTGCGCATGGAGCGCGCCATCAAGGAGCGCATGTCCTCCGTCGATATCGATACCGTGATGCCGCAGGATCTGATCAACGCGAAGCCGGCGGCGGCGGCCGTGCGCGAGTTCTTCGGCTCCTCGCAGCTCTCCCAGTTCATGGATCAAACCAATCCGCTGTCGGAGATCACGCACAAGCGGCGTCTTTCGGCGCTCGGTCCGGGCGGCCTTACGCGCGAGCGCGCCGGTTTCGAGGTGCGCGACGTGCATCCCACCCATTACGGTCGCATCTGCCCGATCGAGACGCCGGAAGGTCCGAATATCGGCCTCATCAATTCGCTCGCCACCTATGCGCGCGTGAACAAATACGGCTTTGTCGAGACGCCCTACCGCAGGGTCAAGGACGGGCGGGTGACGGACGAAGTCGTCTACCTGTCGGCGATGGAGGAAAGCCGCTACGCGATTGCCCAGGCCAATGCGCCCGTCGACGGCCGTGGGCGGCTGACGGAGGATCTCATCGTCTGCCGCCAGGCGGGCGACGTGCATCTCGTGCCGCGCGACAAGGTCGACTTCATGGACGTCTCGCCGAAGCAGCTTGTCTCGGTGGCGGCGGCGCTCATTCCGTTCCTGGAGAATGACGACGCCAACCGCGCGCTGATGGGCTCCAACATGCAGCGTCAAGCCGTGCCGCTCATCCGCGCCGAGGCGCCCTTCGTCGGCACCGGCATGGAAGGCGTGGTGGCGCGCGACTCGGGCGCGGCCATCGGCGCGCGGCGGACCGGCATCGTGGATCAGGTCGACGCCACCCGCATCGTCATCCGTGCAACGGAAGAAACCGATCCGACAAAGCCCGGCGTCGATATCTATCGACTCATGAAATACCAGCGTTCGAACCAGAGCACCTGTATCAATCAGCGTCCGCTGGTGAAGGTCGGCGACCGGGTCGAGAAGGGCGACATCATTGCCGACGGCCCTTCGACCGACCTCGGCGAGCTCGCGCTCGGCCGCAACGTGCTCGTCGCGTTCATGCCGTGGAACGGTTACAACTTCGAAGACTCGATCCTGCTGTCCGAGCGCGTGGTGAGGGACGACGTCTATACCTCCATCCACATCGAGGAATTCGAGGTGATGGCGCGCGACACCAAGCTCGGCCCGGAGGAGATCACCCGCGACATCCCGAACGTCTCCGAGGAGGCGCTCAAGAATCTTGACGAGGCGGGCATCGTCTATATCGGCGCAGAGGTGCATGCCGGCGATATCCTGGTCGGCAAGATCACGCCCAAGGGCGAAAGCCCGATGACGCCGGAGGAGAAGCTCCTGCGCGCCATCTTCGGCGAAAAGGCTTCGGACGTGCGCGACACCTCCCTGCGTGTCCCGCCCGGCGTGCAGGGCACGGTGGTGGAAGTGCGCGTGTTCAACCGGCACGGCGTGGAGAAGGACGAGCGCGCACTGGCCATCGAGCGCGAGGAAATCGAGCGCCTGGCCAAGGACCGTGACGACGAGCAGGCGATTCTCGACCGCAACGTCTACGGCCGTCTTGCCGAATTGCTCGAAGGCCGCCAGGGCATCGCCGGTCCCAAGGGATTCAAGAAGGATTCGAAGATCACCCGCGCGGTGCTGGAGGAATATCCCCGCTCGCAGTGGTGGCAGTTCGCCTCGCCGAACGACAAGCTGATGGCCGAGATCGAGGCCATCCGCAAGCAGTACGAGGAATCAAAGAAGCAGCTTGAACAACGCTTCCTCGACAAGGTCGAGAAGCTGCAGCGCGGCGACGAGTTGCCTCCCGGCGTCATGAAGATGGTCAAGGTCTTCGTCGCGGTGAAACGCAAGATCCAGCCCGGCGACAAGATGGCCGGCCGCCACGGCAACAAGGGCGTGGTCTCGAAGATCGTGCCGGTCGAGGACATGCCGTTCCTCGCCGACGGCACGCCGGTCGATATCGTGCTCAATCCGCTCGGGGTGCCGAGCCGGATGAATGTCGGGCAGATCCTCGAGACGCATCTCGGCTGGGCCTGCGCGGGCCTTGGCCTCAAGATCGGCCAGGCGGTCGAGTCCTACAAGAGCAAGAAGGATATCCGCCCGCTCAAGGACATCCTCAAGAAGATCTACGGGGACGACGAGACCATCAAATCCTTGAACGAAACCGAACTGGTGGAGCTCGGCGGCAATCTTGCCCATGGCGTGCCGATCGCCACGCCGGTGTTCGACGGAGCGAAGGAGGCCGACATCGAGCGCATGCTCGATCTCGCCGGGCTCGACCATTCTGGGCAGGTGACCCTTTATGACGGGCGTACCGGCGAACCGTTCGATCGCAAGGTGACCGTCGGCTACATCTACATGATGAAGCTGCATCATCTTGTCGACGACAAGATCCATGCGCGCTCGATCGGCCCCTATTCGCTGGTGACGCAACAGCCGCTCGGCGGCAAGGCGCAGTTCGGCGGCCAGCGTTTCGGCGAGATGGAGGTGTGGGCGCTGGAAGCCTATGGCGCGGCCTACACCTTGCAGGAAATGCTCACCGTGAAGTCGGACGATGTCGCCGGCCGCACGAAGGTATACGAGGCGATCGTACGCGGCGACGACACCTTCGAAGCGGGCATTCCGGAAAGCTTCAACGTATTGGTCAAGGAGATGCGTTCGCTCGGGCTCAATGTCGAGCTGCACAACTCGAAGCAGCAGCGGCAGGCGCCGGAAGCGACGGCGGAAGCGGCAGAGTAGTCAGAGAACGGGTTGGCGCGACGACACAGGGCGGTCACTGCGGCCGCGACAAGCGGTTGTCGGTCGTCCATCGCCCGCAGCGGAGAATGCGATGAACCAGGAAATCATGAATCTTTTCAGCCCGCAGGCACCGGCTCAGGTCTTCGACCAGATCCGGATTTCCATTGCGAGCCCGGAAAAGATTATGTCGTGGTCCTACGGCGAAATCAAAAAGCCGGAAACGATCAACTACCGGACCTTCAAGCCCGAGCGCGACGGATTGTTCTGCGCGCGCATCTTCGGCCCGATCAAGGACTACGAGTGCTTGTGCGGCAAGTACAAGCGGATGAAGTACAAGGGCATCATCTGCGAGAAGTGCTCGGTCGAGGTCACCTTGTCCCGCGTCCGGCGCGAGCGGATGGGCCATATCGAGCTCGCCGCGCCGGTTGCGCATATCTGGTTTCTGAAGTCGTTGCCGAGCCGCATCGGGCTGCTGCTCGACATGACGCTCAAGGAGCTCGAACGCATCCTTTATTTCGAGAATTACGTCGTGCTCGAGCCGGGCATGACCGATCTCAAGATGCACCAGCTCCTGACGGAGGACGAATATCTCAAGGCCCAGGAGACTTTCGGCCCCGACACGTTCACCGCCAAGATCGGCGCGGAGGCCATCCGCGACATGCTCGCGGAACTCGACCTCACGGCTCTGCAGGCGCAGCTGCGGGCGGAGCTTGCGGAGTCGGACAGCGACATCAAGAAGAAGAAGATTGCCAAGCGGCTGAAGCTGATCGAGGCCTTCATCGCGTCCGGTAACCGGCCGGAATGGATGATTCTGACCGTCATTCCGGTGATCCCCCCGGATCTGCGGCCGCTCGTCCCGCTCGACGGCGGTCGTTTTGCGACCTCGGACCTCAACGATCTCTATCGCCGCGTGATCAACCGCAACAATCGCCTCAAGCGACTGATGGAGCTGCGCGCGCCGGACATCATCATCCGCAATGAGAAGCGGATGCTGCAGGAAGCGGTCGACGCGCTGTTCGACAATGGTCGCCGCGGGCGCGTGATCACCGGCGCCAACAAACGGCCGCTCAAGTCTCTCGCCGACATGCTCAAGGGCAAGCAGGGTCGCTTCCGGCAGAACCTGCTCGGCAAGCGGGTCGACTATTCGGGGCGCTCGGTGATTGTGGTCGGTCCCGAGCTCAAGCTGCACCAGTGCGGCCTGCCGAAGAAGATGGCGCTCGAACTGTTCAAGCCGTTCATCTACTCGCGGCTTGACGCCAAGGGCCTCTCGACCACGGTCAAGCAAGCCAAGAAGCTGGTCGAGAAGGAGAAGCCGGAGGTCTGGGACATCCTCGACGAGGTCATCCGCGAGCACCCGGTTCTCCTCAACCGCGCCCCGACGCTGCATCGCCTGGGGATCCAGGCCTTCGAGCCGGTGCTGATCGAGGGCAAGGCGATCCAGCTCCACCCGCTCGTCTGCGCGGCCTTCAACGCCGATTTCGACGGCGACCAGATGGCCGTGCACGTGCCGCTGTCGCTCGAAGCCCAGCTCGAAGCGCGCGTGCTCATGATGTCGACGAACAACATTCTTCACCCGGCCAACGGCTCGCCCATCATCGTGCCGAGCCAGGATATCGTGCTCGGACTCTACTATCTCTCGCTGATGCGGGACGGCGGGTCGCAACCGGTGAGGTACTACGGCAATCTCGCCGAGATCGATCACGCGCTCAACGTCAAGGCGATCGACCTGCATACGAAGATCAGATATCGCTGGGAAGGCGTCGGCGAGAATGGCGAGACCATCCGCAAATGGTATGACACGACACCGGGCCGGGTCGTGCTCGGCAGCGTGTTGCCGCGCAATCCGAAGATCTCCTTCGATCTCGTCAACCGCTTGATGACCAAGCGTGAGATCTCGTCGATGATCGACACGGTCTACCGCCATTGCGGACAGAAGGAGACGGTCATCTTCTGCGACCGCATCATGGCGCTCGGCTTCCATCATGCCTTCAAGGCCGGTATCTCGTTTGGCAAGGACGACATGGTGGTTCCGCAGTCCAAATGGAAGATCGTCGAAGCCACGCGCGAGCTCGCCAAGGAGTTCGAGCAGCAGTACAACGACGGACTGATCACCCAGGGCGAGAAATACAACAAGGTGGTCGACGCGTGGTCGAAGTGCACCGAGGAGATCGCCGAGGCAATGATGAAGGAGATCTCGGCCTCCCGGAAGGATGCCAACGGCCGCGAGCAGCAGATCAACTCGATCTACATGATGGCCCATTCCGGCGCGCGCGGCTCGCCGGCGCAGATGCGCCAGCTTGCGGGCATGCGCGGGCTGATGGCCAAGCCCTCGGGCGAGATCATCGAGAGCCCCATCATCTCCAACTTCAAGGAAGGCTTGTCCGTTCTCGAATACTTCAACTCGACCCACGGTGCCCGCAAGGGTCTCGCCGATACCGCGCTGAAGACGGCGAATTCCGGCTATCTCACGCGGCGCCTGGTCGACGTGGCGCAGGACTGCATCGTCACCGAGACGGACTGCGGCACCAAGAAGGGCATCAAGGTGCGGGCGATCATCGATGCCGGCACCGTCGTGGCCTCGCTCGCGTCGCGGATTCTCGGCCGTACCGCCGCCGAGGACGTCAAGGATCCGTCGACCGGCAAGCTGCTGGTCAAGCGCGGCACGCTGCTCGAGGAACCGCAGGTCGAGCAGATCGCCAATGCCGGTGTGCAGGAGCTGCGCATTCGCTCGGTGCTCACCTGCGAGACCAAGAACGGGGTTTGCTGCGCCTGTTACGGGCGCGACCTCGCCCGTGGCACGCCGGTGAATGTCGGCGAGGCCGTCGGCGTCATCGCGGCCCAGTCGATCGGCGAGCCGGGGACCCAGCTCACCATGCGGACCTTCCATATCGGCGGGGCGGCGCAGATCTCCGAACAGTCCTTCATCGAATCGCACTTCGACGGGACCGTGAGGTTCAAGGGCAAGGGCACCGCGGTGAATTCCGACAACGAGACCGTGGCCATGGTGCGCAACCTGGTGGTGGCGGTGGTTGACGCGGACGGTACGGAGCGCGCGCATCACCGTATTCCCTATGGCGCGCGCCTGCGCGTGCAGGACGGGGCGACGATCAAGCGCGGTCAGCGGATCGCCGAATGGGATCCCTATACGCGGCCGATCCTCACCGAGGTGGAGGGCGTCGTCGAGTTCGAGGACCTGGTGGACGGCGTGTCGATGTCGGAGCAGCTCGACGAGTCGACCGGCATCGCCAAGCGTGTGGTCATCGATTGGCGCGCCGGCTCCTCGCGCAGCCAGCAGGAACTGCGCCCGGCGATCGTGATCAAGTCCGGCAACAAGGTGCTCAAGCTCGCCCGGGGCGGCGACGCCCGCTATCTGCTCGCCATCGATGCCATCATCTCGGTGGATCCCGGCGCGCATGTGAAGGCCGGCGACGTGATCGCGCGCATCCCGACCGAAAGCGCCAAGACGCGCGACATCACCGGCGGCCTGCCGCGGGTGGCGGAGCTGTTCGAAGCGCGCCGACCCAAGGAGGCGGCGATCATCGCCGAGATCAGCGGCACGGTGCGGTTCGGCCGCGACTACAAGAACAAGCGGCGCATCACCATCGAGCCGGCAAACAAGAACGAGGAGCCGCGCGAATATCTCATCCCGAAGGGCAAGCACATCCACCTTCAGGACGGCGACGTCATCGAGAAGGGCGACTATATTGTCGACGGCAATCCCGCGCCGCACGACATTCTCGCCATCAAGGGGGTGGAGGAGCTTGCGGCCTATCTCGTCAACGAGATCCAGGAGGTCTATCGGCTCCAGGGCGTCAACATCAACGACAAGCACATCGAGGTGATCGTTCGCCAGATGCTGCAGAAGGTCGAGATCGACGATCCGGGCGACACGGACCTGCTCCAGGGCGAGCAGATCGACAAGGTCGAGCTCGACGACATCAACGCGCGCATGGAAGCCGAAGGCAAGAAGCCGGCCGCCGGGCATCCCGTGCTGCTCGGCATCACCAAGGCGAGTCTGCAGACGCGCTCCTTCATCTCGGCAGCATCGTTCCAGGAGACAACGCGCGTGCTGACCGAAGCGGCCGTCAACGGCAAGGTGGATACGCTCGAGGGCCTCAAGGAGAATGTCATCGTGGGCCGTTTGATCCCGGCGGGCACGGGCGCGATGATGAGCCAGCTGCGCGAGATCGCGATGAAGCGCGACCAGCTCATCCTCGAGGAACGCGAGAAGGAAGCCGCCAAGGCGGCAGGCAAGCCGGACGAGCAGCCGGCGCTGCCGGCGGCGGAGTGACGAACGGCGCAACGCCGTTCGTTCGGAGCGGAGGAACGCGACCTTCGGGGCCTGCGCGGGCGAGGCGCTATCCCCGCGGCGGAGCACGGCGCTCTGCCGCGGTGCCGTCCCGGCCGCGGTGGCTCACGACAGGGGGATGAGCGAGGCCGCCACCGCAAGGCCCCACAGCACGAGCACGAGGCCGGCCGCGCGGCTGAGCTTCCATCGCGCCGGAGCGAGCTTCTCGCCGAGTACCAGCAGCGTGAGCGCGGCCATCCAGGCGAGGTTCATCGCGCCGACGACGAGCATGATCGCCATCAGCGCCCAGCAGCACGCCACGCAATAGCTCCCGTGATGAAGGCCGAGCCGCAACGCGCCGGCTTTGCCGTCGCGCCACTCCGCGAGAAAGAAGGCGAGCGGGTGGCGGCATTTGGCAAGACATTGATCCTTGAGCGGCGTGAACTGGAATAGCCCGGCCGCCACCAGGATCGCGGCGCTGAGTCCGGCGCTCGTGCTTTGCAGCTGCGGCGCGAGCAGAGCAGCCCGCGCGAGGGCAAGCTGTGCGGCGGCGGCGGCGAGCGCATAACCGATCCAGGCCCCGACATAGCCCGCAGCGAAGAGCAGCGTCGTATCCGCTGCCTGTTTCGAGTCCATCCCCGCGGCGGCGAGCGGCGGCGCGGCGAGGGCCGGGCGCGCGGCTCGACGCTGCGCAAGATCACCGAAGACGGCAATGGCGGGCAGCGCGGTCGGCAGCATCATGGCGACCATCATGACGCTCCACATCACGGCGGCGAGGGCGAATTCCCCCATGCCGATCTCCGTCCCGCCGGCATGCCCCATGGCGAGGTGGCCGCTCATGGCGTCGCCGCCCATGGCCTTGCCGTTCATCATCACGCCGCCGGCCATGCGGCTCTCCCAATGCGCGAGATAGAGCCAGCTCAATCCCGCAAGAATCGCAAGCGCGGCGGTCACGCCCATGCGCGCGCGCCTCGTGGCGCCGGTCGGTCCCTTTGTCACGGCCGTCAAGCCGAACGATAGACGAAGTCGGACAGGAAGCCGTTGCGGCCCGAAAGCGCCCAGCCGAACCCGTGATCGGTGAAGCGGAAATGCCGGGAGCGCGCGACGGTGGCCGGCTTGCCGGGGGCCACCGCGAGCGGATGGTTGGCGATGGTGATCGGCCGTCCATCCTGGCCTTCGAGGGCCTCGATGTCGGCTTCGACGATGCCGGGAATGGCGAGGCTGCCGCGCCGCCCGTCGGCCTGATAGCGCATCGGCACGCTCTTGGCGCCGAGAATCTCGCCGACGAAGGACGCGAGCACCGCCGGGTGACCGCCGGCCTTTCCCGAGAAGATCGTCAGCAAGGCCTCTTTCTGCGCCTCGCTCGCATTGTCATCGATATAGACCGCGACCTTCCATTTGGTGGCGACCATGGTTCCCGGGGCATGAACCACGAGCGCCACGTTGAGTCCGTCGAGGGCGACATCGCCGAACTTGCCCTGCTTGATGTGCCACGCGACGAGCGCGGTGCAATGCCCCTCGCTCGGCGGGCTGGTGAAGACGCACGGGCAGGCGGCTTGGCAGTTGCAGGTTTCGAAATAGGTGCCGGCGAGATTCCACGTCGTCATGAGCGCCTCCCAGTTGGTTCGCTTGACAAGCGTCGGACGCTACATGACAGTTTTCGCTCGACACATGGACAATTGCCTTGTCGGTGGGCCGAACTGTACCGGGGCCGGAGCCGTGCCAGGGCAGGGACGGACGAAGGGGCCCGCATGTTCGCCTTGACGATCAGTCCGGGAGGTCCGCGATCGCTCGTCGAGCAGATCGTGATGGGCGTTCGTCGACAGATCGACGATCGCCAGCTGCGCCCGGGGACGAAGCTTCCCTCCATCCGCAGCTTCGCCAAGCTGCACAATGTCAGCCGCTTCACGGTGGTGGAGGCCTATGATCGTCTGGTGGCCATGGGCTATCTCGAGTCGCGCCGGGGCGCCGGCTTTTATACCGTCGGACGCCGCGAGGCCGCGTCGGTCCCCGTGTGCGATCACAGGCGCAATGACGAACTCGTGTGGCTGATCCGGCGGCTGCTCGAGGCGCGCGAAGGCACGATGATGGCCGGCGGTCCGTGGCTGCCCAATTCCTGGCTCGACGAGGCCGGGATTCGCCGGGCGCTCAACGGGCTGGCGCGCAAGAACGGCGCCTATCTCCTCGAATATGGTGATCCCTACGGATACCCGCCGCTGCGCGAACACCTCTCGGTTCTGCTCGGCGAGATCGGCGTTTCCGCCGAACCGGGACAGATCGTGCTCACGCACGGCACGAGCCAGGCGCTCGAGCTCGTCATCCGCTATCTTCTCAGGCCCGGCGATGCGGCGCTCGTGGACGACCCGGGCTATTACAATCTGTTCGGCAATCTGCGGCTCAACGGCGTCACCATGCTCGCCGTGCCGCGCCGCCCGGACGGCCCGGATGTCGAGATGCTCGAGCGGCTGGCGGCCGAGGGCGGGCCCAAGGTCTATTTCACGCAATCGGTTTTGCAAAACCCGAGCGGTACCAGCATGAGCGCGCATGCGGCCTTCCGCGTGCTGCAGATCGCCGAGCGCTACGGGTTCCTGGTGGTCGAGGACGACATTTTCAGCGATCTCGAGACGCAACCGGTGACGCGCCTTGCCACGCTCGATCGGCTCAACCGGGTGATCTATGCGCGCAGTTTTTCAAAAACACTTTCGGGCAGCCTGCGCGTGGGTTTCATCGCCTGTCGACAGGACATCGCCGACGACCTCGTCGACATCAAGATGCTGACCAGCGTGACCTCGTCGCAGTTCACCGAGCGACTGCTCTACACCATGCTGGTGGACGGGCACTATCGCAAATATCTGATGCGGCTGCGCGAGCGACTGGGCGAGGCGCGCGTCGACGTCATCCGTGCCTTCGAGCGGATCGGCCTCGAGCTGTTCGCCGAACCCGGCGCGGGCATGTTCTTGTTGGCGCGCGTTCCCGGCATTGATGACGCCCTCGCCCTCGCGGAGCGAGGACTCGGCGAGGGCATCATGCTTGCGCCCGGCAACGTCTTCCGTCCGCATCTTGGCCCTTCGCCCTGGCTGCGCTTCAACGTTGCCGTCTGCGACGATGCACGCCTGTTGCGGTGGCTGGGCGAAGCGAGGCGTTTTGCTGCGGGCGGCGGCTGAAGGCGCCGCCGCCGGTTCGCGAGGCAGCCGGAAAGTGCCATTTTTTCATGGCTTTCCGCCTTGACTTGACGGCAGCGCACCGATACATACGCCGCACTTTTTCGGCAGGCGGTGAGCTTCGCTTGTTCGGAACGGCCCGCCCGGCCAAGACCTTGAATTAATTCGTTTTTTCAAGGGGGCCGGCGCAACGCCTCGACGGATGGGGCTCAGACGCTGCCGCTGACAGCCGATTGTCAGACAGGTTCAAGCGATCGGCCGCGCGGTCTTGACCCGTCAGCGGCCGTCCGAACGGAAGAGCGCCCCCGCAAGAGACGATGCGGATGGCGCGATTTCGTTTTGCGCATTGGATGGGCCGCGAGAACAGCGCGCGGCCGCAAGGGGGCCGAGGCCCCGAGGAAGGGAATGCGAAGGCGGCAATGCCGACGATCAACCAGTTGATAGCCAAGCCGCGTCGGCCGCTCAAGGCGCGCAACAAGGTGCCGGCGCTGCAGGCCTCGCCGCAGAAGCGCGGGGTCTGCACGCGCGTCTACACCACCACGCCCAAGAAGCCGAACTCCGCGCTGCGGAAGGTGGCGAAGGTTCGACTGACCAACGGTTTCGAGGTGATCGGCTACATCCCGGGCGAGGGTCACAACTTGCAGGAGCACTCGGTGGTGATGATCCGCGGCGGCCGCGTCAAGGATCTGCCCGGCGTGCGCTATCACATTCTGCGCGGGGTGCTCGATACCCAGGGCGTCAAGAACCGCAAGCAGCGCCGTTCCAAATACGGCGCAAAACGGCCGAAATGACCGCAGCCAGGCTTGGGTCGTCCCGGCCGAGCGCCTGCGGGGCCGGGACCGCCAAGAGAGAGACGTTACGATAGAGAACAGCGATGTCCCGCCGCCACGCAGCCGAGAAACGCGACATCCTCCCGGACCCGAAGTTCGGTAACGTCGTCGTGAGCAAATTCATGAATGCCGTCATGTACGACGGCAAGAAGTCCGTGGCGGAAAAGATCGTCTACGGGGCGCTCGAGGCGATCGAGACCAAGACCAAACAGAATCCGATCACGGTCTTTCAGCAGGCGCTCGAGAACGTCATGCCGTCGATCGAGGTCCGTTCGCGCCGCGTGGGCGGCGCCACCTATCAGGTGCCGGTGGAGGTGCGTCCCGCGCGCCGGCAGGCGCTCGGCATCCGCTGGATCATCCAGGCGGCGCGCGAACGCAACGAGAAGACGATGACCGAGCGGCTTTCGGCCGAGCTGCTCGACGCCTCCAACAACCGGGGAAACGCCGTCAAGAAGCGCGAGGACACGCACAAGATGGCGGAGGCGAACCGCGCCTTCGCACATTACCGCTGGTGACAGCCGACCGGATCAGGATTTCCCCATGCCCCGCAGCCATCCCATCGAGGACTACCGCAATTTCGGCATCATGGCCCACATCGATGCCGGCAAAACCACCACGACCGAGCGGATCCTCTATTACACCGGCAAGAACTACAAGATGGGCGAGGTGCACGAAGGCTCCGCCACCATGGACTGGATGGAGCAGGAGCAGGAGCGCGGCATCACCATCACCTCGGCAGCAACGACTGCCTTCTGGCGCGAGAAGCGGCTCAACATCATCGACACCCCCGGCCATGTCGACTTCACCATCGAGGTGGAGCGTTCGCTGCGCGTGCTCGACGGCGCGGTTTGCGTACTCGACGGCGGCCAGGGCGTCGAACCCCAGACGGAGACGGTGTGGCGCCAGGGCGACAAATACAAGGTTCCGCGCATCGTCTTCGCCAACAAGATGGACAAGGTCGGCGCCGACTTCTTCAAGTGTCTCGACGACATCCGCACCCGCCTCGGCGCCAAGCCGGTGGCGATCCAGTTGCCGATCGGCATCGAGCAGACCTTCAAGGGGGTGGTCGATCTCGTCCGTATGAAGGGCGTGGTGTGGGACGACGAGTCGCTCGGCGCGAAATATCACGACATCGACATTCCGGCCGACATGGCCGATCAGGTCAGGCAATATCGCGAAGCCCTCGTGGAAGCCGCGGTGGAGCTCGACGACGCGGCGATGACCGCCTATCTCGAGGGCAAGGAACCCGACGAGGCGACCCTCAAGCGGCTGATCCGCAAGGCCGTCATCTCCGGCGCCTTCTTTCCGGTTCTGTGCGGCTCCGCGTTCAAGAACAAGGGCGTGCAGCCGCTGCTCGATGCCGTGGTCGACTACCTGCCGAGCCCGCTCGACGTGCCTCCCATCAAGGGCGTGGACGAGAAGGGCAACGAGGTGACGCGCAAGGCCGACGACAAGGAACCTTTCGCCGCGCTCGCCTTCAAGATCATGGACGACCCCTTCGTCGGCACCATCACCTTCTGCCGCATCTATTCGGGCACGCTGACAAGCGGCACCGGCGTCGTCAATTCGACTAAGCAGCGCAAGGAGCGCATCGGCCGCATGCTGCTGATGCACGCCAACAACCGCGAGGACATCAAGGAAGCCTATGCCGGTGACATCGTCGCGCTGGCGGGTCTCAAGGAGGTGCGCACGGGGGACACCCTGTGCGATCCGGCGAAGCCCGTCATTCTGGAGAAGATGGAATTCCCCGAGCCGGTGATCGAAATCGCCATCGAGCCGAAATCGAAGGCCGACCAGGAGAAGCTCGCGGTTGCGCTCGCCAAGCTTGCCGCCGAAGACCCCTCCTTCCGTGTCTCCACCGACCAGGAGAGCGGCCAGACCATCCTCAAGGGCATGGGGGAGCTGCACCTCGACATCAAGGTCGACATCCTCAAGCGCACCTACAAGGTCGACGCCAATATCGGTGCGCCGCAGGTCGCCTTCCGCGAGAAGATCACCCGCCGCGTCGAGCACGAATATACCCACAAGAAACAGACCGGCGGCGCCGGGCAGTTCGCCGCGATCAAGATCATCGCGGAGCCGACCGCGCCGGGAACCCCGTTCGAATTCGTCAACGAGATCGTGGGCGGTGCGGTGCCGAAGGAATACATCCCCGGTGTGGAAAAGGGCCTGGAGAGCGTGCTCAGCTCGGGCGTGCTCGCCGGCTTCCCGGTCGTGGATCTCAAGGTGACGCTGGTCGATGGCAAATACCACGACGTCGACTCCTCGGCGCTGGCGTTCGAGATCTGCGCGCGCCAGTGCCTCAAGGAGGCGCTGCAGAAGGGCCATCCGGTCCTGCTCGAGCCGATCATGAAGGTCGAGGTGGTCACGCCCGAGGAATATACCGGCTCCGTGATCGGCGACCTCAATTCGCGGCGCGGGCAGATCCAGGGTCAGGACATGCGGGGCAACGCCACCGTCATCAACGCGATGGTACCGCTGATGAACATGTTCGGCTACGTCAACAACCTGCGTTCGATGACCCAGGGCCGCGCCACCTTCACGATGCAATTCGACCATTACGCCGAGCTGCCGGCGAATGTTTCCGCGGAAGTGCAGAAGAAATTCGCGTGATTGGCGAACGAAACTTGGAAAGGATCTGAACGGAGAGTGCCATGGCCAAAGAGAAGTTCGTACGCACCAAGCCCCATTGCAACGTCGGAACGATCGGCCACATCGACCACGGCAAGACCACGTTGACGGCGGCAATCACCAAGGTGCTGTCGGAGCAGGGCAAGGCGCAATTCACCGCATATGACCAGATCGACAAGGCCCCGGAGGAGCGGGCGCGCGGCATCACCATCTCGACGGCGCATGTCGAATACGAGACCGACAAGCGTCACTATGCGCATGTCGACTGCCCGGGCCATGCCGACTACGTCAAGAACATGATCACCGGCGCGGCGCAGATGGACGGTGCGATCCTCGTCGTTTCGGCGTCCGACGGCCCCATGCCGCAGACGCGCGAGCACATCCTGCTCGCTCGCCAGGTCGGCGTGCCGGCGATCGTCGTCTATCTGAACAAGGTCGACATGGTCGACGATCCGGAACTGGTCGAGCTCGTCGAGCTCGAGATCCGCGAGCTGCTCTCCAAGTACAATTTCCCCGGCGACAAGATCCCGATCATCAAGGGTTCGGCATTGATGGCGCTCGAGGGCAAGGATGAGAAGCTTGGCAAGAACTCCATCCTCGAGCTCATGAAGGCGGTCGACGAGTACATCCCGCAGCCCGATCGCCCGAAGGACCAGCCGTTCCTGATGCCGGTCGAAGACGTGTTCTCGATTTCCGGACGCGGCACGGTCTGCACCGGCCGCGTCGAACGCGGCGTGGTCAAGGTGGGCGACGAGGTCGAGATCGTCGGTATCCGTCCGACCCAGAAGACGGTGGTCACCGGCGTCGAAATGTTCCGCAAGCTGCTCGACCAGGGCGAGGCCGGCGACAATATCGGCTGCCTGCTGCGGGGAACCAAGCGCGAGGAGGTGGAGCGCGGGCAGGTGCTGTGCAAGCCGGGCTCGGTGAAGCCGCACACCAAGTTCAAGGCGGAGGCCTACATCCTCACCAAGGAGGAAGGCGGCCGTCACACCCCGTTCTTCACCAATTATCGCCCGCAATTCTATTTCCGCACCACCGACGTGACCGGCGTGGTGCATTTGCCACAGGGCACGGAGATGGTGATGCCGGGGGACAACGTGGCGATGGAGGTGCACCTCATCGTGCCGATCGCCATGGAGGAGAAACTGCGTTTTGCCATCCGCGAAGGCGGCCGCACAGTGGGCGCCGGCGTGGTGGCGAGCATCATCGAGTGAGCAGACGACGGGCGACGGACGACAGAGGACAGAAAGGGACGAAGGGTAGACGCCAGAGCAACGGCCGCGACGGGTCTCATTCCGTCGCCCGTCCTCCGTCGTCGGTCGCCCGTTGTCGGAGACAACTATGAACGGCCAGAACATACGCATCCGGCTCAAGGCGTTCGATCATCGCATCCTCGACGCCTCGACGCGCGAGATCGTCAATACGGCCAAGCGCACCGGTGCGCAGGTCCGCGGACCCATTCCGCTGCCGACGCGCATCGAAAAATTCACGGTGAACCGCTCGCCGCACGTCGACAAGAAGAGCCGGGAGCAGTTCGAGATGCGCACGCACAAGCGTCTTCTCGACATCGTCGATCCGACCCCGCAGACGGTGGATGCGCTGATGAAGCTCGACCTCGCGGCCGGCGTCGACGTCGAGATCAAACTGTGAGGTGGGACGGTCCATGCGTTCCGGCGTGATCGCACAGAAGGTCGGCATGACCCGCGTGTTCACCGAATCCGGCGAACACGTGCCGGTAACCGTGCTGCGCCTTGCACAGTGCCAGGTGATCGCCCACCGGACCAAGGAGGCGAACGGCTATGTCGCGCTCCAGCTCGGCGCGGGTCCGCGCCGCACCGGCAACATGAGCAAGGCGGCGCGCGGCTATTTCGCCAAGGCCAAGGTCGAACCCAAACGCAAGCTGGCCGAGTTCCGCGTGAGCGAGGATGCGTTGATCCCGGTCGGCGCCGAGATCACCGCCGATCATTTCGTTCCCGGCCAGTATGTCGACGTCACCGGCATTTCGATCGGCAAGGGCTATGCGGGGGTCATGAAGCGGTGGAATTTCGCCGGCCTGCGCGCCTCGCACGGCGTGTCGATCTCGCACCGTTCGCTGGGGTCGACGGGCGGCCGCCAGGATCCGGGAAAGACGTTCAAGAACAAGAAAATGGCAGGTCATCTCGGGGTCGAGCGCGTCACCACGCTCAATCTCAAGGTGGTGCAGACCGACGTCGAGCGCGGCCTCATCCTCGTCCAGGGCGCGGTGCCCGGCAACAAGGGCGGCTGGATCGCCGTGCGCGATGCGGTGAAGAAGCCGCTGCCCAAGGAGGCGCCGCGTCCCGGCAAGTTCCGCCTCGGCGCGGCGGAGACGAAGCCGGAGCCGCCGTCGGCTGCAGCCGCGTCCGCGCCGTCCACGGATGCCGCCGCGGAGGCCCCCGCCGCCGAGAAGGAGGGCGCCTGAGATGGAGGTGACGATCACCACGCTCGACGGCGATGCGGCCGGCTCGGTCGAATTGCCCGACGCCATTTTCGGCCTCGTGCCGCGCGGCGACATTCTGCAGCGCTGCGTTCGCTGGCAGTTGGCCAAGCGCCAGCGCGGAACGCACAAGACCAAGCAGCGCGGCGAGGTCAACCGCACCACGCGCAAGATGTATGCGCAGAAGGGGACGGGGCGCGCCCGCCACGGCGCGGCGAGCGCGCCGCAATTTCGCGGCGGCGGCAAGGCCTTCGGCCCGGTGGTGCGCAGCCACGCGATCGACCTGCCGAAGAAGGTGAGGGCGCTCGCGCTCAAGCACGCGCTGTCGGCCAAGGCCAAGGACGGCGGATTAATCGTGGTCGACAAGCTCGTTGCCAAGGATGCCAAGACCAAGACGCTCGCCAGACAGTTCGACAAGCTCGGTCTCGACAATGCGCTGATCGTCGACGGCGCGGAGATCGAGCCGCATTTCCGTCGCGCCGCGCGCAACATTCCCAACATCGACGTGCTGCCGGTGCAAGGCATCAACGTCTACGACATCCTGCGGCGCAAGAGGCTGGTGCTGAGCAAGGCCGCGATCGAGGCGCTGGAGGCGCGCTTCAAATGACGACCAGCGATCCCCGCCACTACGACGTCATCATCGCCCCGGTCATCACCGAGAAGGCGACGATGGCCTCCGAGCAGAACAAGGTGACCTTCAAGGTGCGCAAGGACGCGACCAAGCCGCAGATCAAGGAAGCGGTTGAGAGGCTGTTCGACGTGAAGGTGAAAAGGGTCAACACGCTCATCCGTCCCGGCAAGGTCAAGGCGTTCCGCAATCGACTCGGCAGGCAATCCGACAGCAAGCGTGCGATCGTGACCTTGGAAGAGGGCCACCGCATCGACGTGACCACCGGACTATGAGGACACGCGCGCCATGGCCTTGAAATCCTACAATCCGACCACGCCGAGCCAGCGGCACCTCGTGATCGTCGACCGGTCCTTCCTGCACAAGGGGCCGCCGCTCAAGTCCCTCACCGAAGGCCAGACCTCGACCGGGGGCCGCAACAATCGCGGCCGCATCACGGTGCGTTTTCGCGGCGGCGGCCACAAGCAGGCCTACCGCAAGATCGATTTCAAGCGCGCCAAGCGCGACATCCCGGCGACCGTGGAGCGGTTGGAATACGACCCCAATCGCACGGGATTCATCGCGCTCATCAAATATGCCGATGGCGAGCGGTCCTATATATTGGCGCCGCAGCGTCTCGCGCCCGGCGACACGGTGATTGCGGGCGAGCATGTCGACGTGAAGCCGGGCAATGCCATGCCGCTCGGCAACATGCCGGTCGGGACGATCGTGCACAATATCGAACTCAAGATCGGCAAGGGCGGACAGGTAGCCCGCTCGGCCGGCGCCTATGCGCAGATCGTTGGCCGCGACCGCGATTACGTCATCCTGCGGCTGAATTCGGCCGAGCAGCGCCTGGTGCACGGCCGCTGCATGGCGACGGTCGGTGCGGTTTCCAACCCCGACAACATGAACACCACGATCGGCAAGGCGGGCCGGCAGCGCTGGCGCGGTCGCCGGCCGCACAATCGCGGCATTTCGATGAACCCGGTCGATCATCCGCATGGCGGTCGCACGAACGGCGGCAAGCATTGGGTCACGCCCTGGGGTTTCCCGACGAAGGGCAAGAAGACGCGCAAGAACAAGCGCACGACCAAGTTCATCATCGTCAGCCGGCACGAGCGCAACAAGCAGAGCTGAGGACAGGCATCATGGCGCGATCGGTGTGGAAGGGTCCGTTTGTCGACGGCTATTTGCTGCGCAAGGCGGAAGCCGCGCGCGCTTCCGGCCGCCACGAGGTGATCAAGATCTGGAGCCGGCGTTCGACCATCCTGCCGCAATTCGTCGGACTGACGTTCGGCGTCTACAACGGGCAGAAACATATCCCGGTGCTGGTGACGGAGGAAATGGTCGGCCACAAATTCGGCGAGTTCGCGCCGACCCGGGTGTTCTACGGCCATGCCTCCGACCGCAAGGTCAAGCGCGCGGCGGCCCCGGGCGCGGCGGCAGCCGCATCCACCAATGGTGCTCCGGCGGCGCCCGGCGCGCCGGCGGGCAAGTAGAGTGCAGGGAGACGTCATGGGCAAGCCTCGACGCGAACGCGATCTTCCGGATCAGGCGGCCAAGGCGGTCGCGCGGATGTTGCGCGTGTCGCCGCGCAAGCTCAATCTCGTGGCGCAGCTCATCCGCGGCAAGAAGGTCGCCACCGCGCTCGCCGACCTGCAATTCTCGCGCAAGCGCATCGCCAAGGACGTGCGCAAGTGTCTGGAATCGGCGATCGCCAATGCCGAGAACAACCACGACCTCGACGTCGACGAGCTCGTCGTCGCCGAGGCTCATGTCGGCAAAGCGCTGGTGCTCAAGCGCTTTGCCGCGCGCGGCCGCGGCCGCGTCGGGCGCATCCTTAAACCGTTTTCCAACCTGACCATCGTCGTGCGTCAGCAAGAGGAGCCGGCGCGCGCCAAGGCCTAGGGAGTGAGCGATGGGTCAGAAAGTCAATCCGATCGGGCTTCGTGTCGGCATCAACCGCACCTGGGATTCGCGGTGGTACGCGGGCAAGGCCGAGTACGGCTCGCTGCTGCACGAGGACATCAAGATCCGCGAAGAGCTGAGCAGGCAGCTCAAGCAGGCCGCGGTCTCGCGCATCGTCATCGAGCGGCCGCACAAGAAATGCCGCGTCACGATCCATTCGGCGCGGCCGGGCGTCGTCATCGGCAAGAAGGGCGCCGACATCGAAAAGCTGCGCCGTTCCGTCGCCAAGCTGACCGACAGCGACGTGGTCATCAATATCGTGGAAATCCGCAAGCCCGAGCTCGACGCCCAGCTTGTTGCGGAATCGATCGCCCAGCAGCTCGAGCGCCGCGTCGCCTTCCGCCGCGCGATGAAGCGCGCGGTGCAGTCGGCCATCCGGCTCGGCGCCGAGGGCATCCGCATCAATTGTTCCGGCCGCCTGGGGGGCGCCGAGATCGCGCGCATGGAATGGTACCGCGAAGGCCGCGTGCCGCTGCACACGTTGCGGGCCGACGTCGACTACGGGACAGCGACCGCCTTCACCACCTACGGCACCTGCGGCGTCAAGGTGTGGATCTTCAAGGGCGAGATTCTCGAGCACGATCCCATGGCCCAGGACAAGCGCCAGGCCGAAGGCGAGGCCGGTCGTGCCCGCCGCGAGACGGCCTCCTGAGCCGGGAACATCATGAGTTGACGTCATGCTGCAACCCACCCGCACAAAATTCCGCAAGGCGCACAAGGGCCGCATCCACGGCGTGGCCACCTCCGGTACCACGCTCGCGTTCGGCCAGTACGGCCTCAAGGCGCTCGAGCCCGACCGGGTTACCGCGCGCCAGATCGAGGCCGCGCGCCGCGCGCTCACGCGCTTCATGAAGCGGTCGGGGCGGGTGTGGATCCGCGTCTTCCCGGACGTCCCGGTGTCGAAGAAGCCGATCGAGGTGCGCATGGGCAAGGGCAAGGGGACCCCGGAATTCTGGGTCTGCCGGGTCAAGCCCGGCCGCGTGCTGTTCGAGATCGACGGCGTGCCGGCCGGAGTAGCGCGCGAGGCGCTGGCGCTCGCGGCCGCCAAGCTGCCGGTCAAGACCCGCTTCATCGAACGCATCGCCGAGTAGGAGCCATGAAAGCCGCCGACATCAGAGCGATGACGATCGACCAGATCGACGACGAGGTGCTCAAGCTCAAGAAGGAGCAGTTCAACCTGCGCTTCCAAAGGGCGACGGGGCAGCTCGAGAACACCGCGCGGGTACGCGCGATCCGGCGCGACATCGCGCGACTGAAGACCATTGCCGCGCAGAAACGCGCGGAAACCGAATCGAAGGGTTGAGAGGTACGGGAATGCCGAAGCGCACGCTGCAGGGCGTCGTCGTCAGCGACAAGCAGGACAAGACGGTGGTGGTGCGCGTCGAGCGGCGCTTCACGCACCCCGCCATGAAGAAGACCGTGCGCCGGTCCAAGAAGTACCATGCGCATGACGAGAAGAACGAGTACTCGGTGGGCGATATCGTCTGGATCGAGGAGCACCGGCCCATTTCCAAGCTCAAGCGGTGGCAGGTGATCCGCGGCGAGAAGAAACAGAAGGTCCAATAAGCGCGACGGACGCGAAGGAAAGCGGGAACGGCATCATGATCCAGATGCAGACCAACCTCGACGTGGCGGACAATTCCGGCGCACGCCGCGTCATGTGCATCAAGGTGCTCGGTGGCTCGAAGCGCAAATACGCCACGATCGGCGACGTCATCGTCGTTTCGGTGAAGGATGCGATCCCGCGCGGCCGCGTCAAGAAGGGCGACGTGATGAAAGCCGTCGTGGTACGCATTTCCAAGGACATCAAGCGGCCCGACGGTTCCGTCATCCGTTTCGATCGCAACGCGGCGGTGCTGATCACTCCGCAGATGGAGCCGGTCGGCACCCGCATCTTCGGGCCGGTGCCGCGCGAGCTGCGCGCCAAGAACCACATGAAGATCATCTCGCTCGCGCCGGAGGTGCTGTGATGGCAGCCAAGATCAGGAAGGGCGACAAGGTCGTGGTGCTTGCGGGGCGCGACAAAGGCCGCACCGGCGAGGTCATCGAGGTGCGGCCCCGCGAGGGCCGCGCTTTGGTGCGCGGCGTTCACATGGTCAAGCGCCATCAGCGGCAAACCGCGCGGCAGGAGGGTGGGATCATATCCAAGGAGAGTCCCATTCATCTGTCCAACCTGGCGCTCGCCGATCCCAAGGACGGCAAGCCGACGCGCGTGGGTTTCAAATTCGTGGGCGAAGGCGATAACCGCAAGAAGGTGCGCTACGCCAAGCGTTCCGGAGTCGAAATCGATGGCTGACACGCGGCCGAATGCCGAAACCGCCAAGTCGCCGAAGGCGGCGAGGCGTGCATCGAAGGACAAGAGCGCTGCCCCGGACGCGGCTCCGTCCAAGGCCGCCGCGCCGCGCACGCCGTCCGACTACAAGCCGCGGCTGAAGAGCTATTTCGACGAGGTGGTGCGGCCGCAACTCGCCAAGCGGTTCAACTATACCAATGCGATGCAGGTGCCGCGGATCACCAAGGTCGTGCTCAACATGGGCATCGGTGAAGGCGCCGCCGATCGCAAGAAGGTCGAAAGCGCGGCTGCGGATCTGTCGCTCATCGCCGGGCAGAAGGCGGTGATCACCAAGGCGCGCAAATCGATCGCCACCTACAAGCTGCGCACCGGGCAGCCGATCGGCTGCAAAGTGACCCTGCGCAAGGCGCGCATGTATGATTTCATCGACCGCCTGGTGAATATTGCGCTGCCGCGCATCCGCGACTTCCGCGGACTGAACCCGAAGGGATTCGACGGGCGCGGCAACTACAGCCTGGGAATCCGCGAGCACATCGTGTTCCCCGAGATCGACTTCGACAAGGTGTCGGACGTGTGGGGCCTCGACGTGACGGTATGCACGAGCGCGCGCAGCGACGAGGAGGCGCGCGCGCTGCTCGCCGCATTCAATTTTCCGTTCCGGCAGTGAGGCACGAAGCGCGCGACCTCAAACGCGGGACTGCAAGGAGCAATAGGCATGGCCAAGACGAGCTCGATCGAGAAGAACAAGCACCGACGCCGCCTGGTGAAGAAGTTCGCCAGCCGTCGCGCGAGGCTCAAGGCGATTGCCCGTGACAAGAAACTGCCGATGGAGGAGCGTTTTGCGGCGACGCTCAAGCTCGCCGAGTTGCCGCGCAATTCATCGGCCACGCGCGTCCGCAACCGCTGCGAGCTGACCGGCCGGCCGCGCGGCTACTACCGTAAGCACCGGCTGTCGCGCATTGCGCTGCGCGAACTCGGCTCCAAGGGGCTGATCCCAGGCTTGATCAAGTCGAGCTGGTGAGGAGGATCGACGAATGTCCATCAACGATCCGATCGGAGACATGATCACCCGCATCCGCAACGCGCAGATGCGCTCGAAGCCGAAGGTCTCCGTGCCGGGCTCCAAGCAGCGCGAGCGCGTGCTCGAGGTGCTCAAGAGCGAGGGTTTCATCCGCGGCTATACGAGCATCGCGCACGCCTCGGGCCGCAGCGAAATCGAGATCGAGCTCAAATATTTCGACGGCATGCCCGTCATCCGCGAAATTGCGCGCGTCTCCAAGCCGGGCCGGCGCGTCTATGCCTCCGTCAAGACATTGCCGCGCGTGAACAACGGCCTCGGCATCGCCATCGTCTCGACGCCAAAGGGCGTCATGGCCGATCATCAGGCGCGCGACGCGAATGTCGGCGGCGAGATCATCTGCACGGTGTTCTGACCCGCGGTCGAGAGGTTCGGTATGGGCTTGCAGCAGGATCGGATGGCACGGGACGGTCGCCGGCGGACGGCGGCGGAAAGCAGACGGATGGAACTCTGATGTCGCGAATCGGCAAGAAAGCGGTCGCGGTTCCGGCCGGCGTCACGGCCAGCGTCGAGGGGCAGACCGTGAAGGTGAAAGGGCCCAAGGGTGCGCTCCAGGCGGTGCTCGCCGACGATGTGAGCGTGACGATGGACAAGAACGCCATCAAGGTCGAGCCGCGCAACGCCTCCAAGCGCGCGCGCGCGTTGTGGGGCACTTCGCGCACGCAGATCGCCAATTTGGTGGCCGGCGTCACCAAGGGCTTCGAGGAGCGGCTCGAGATCAACGGCGTCGGGTACCGTGCCGCCGTGCAAGGCAAGCAGCTCAACCTGCAGCTTGGCCACTCGCACGACATCAACTACCCGATCCCGCAGGGAATCGCGATCGCGACGCCGAGACCGACCGAGATCGTCATCAGCGGGATCGACAAACAGCAGGTCGGCCAGGTCGCCGCCGAGATTCGCAGCTTCCGCCCGCCCGAGCCATATAAGGGCAAGGGCGTGAAATACGCCGACGAATATGTTTTCCGCAAGGAAGGCAAGAAGAAGTGAGAATGCGCGATGTCGAGATTGAGTGATCGAACCGCGCGGCGGCGTGCAAGGGTGCGGCGCCGCGTCAAGCTGGCGGCGCGCGGGCGGGCGCGCCTGAGCGTATTTCGCTCCTCCAAGCACATCTATGCCCAGCTCATCGATGACGATCGAGGCGTCACGCTGGCGGCCGCCTCGTCGCTCGACAAGGCGCTGCGCGAGAAGGGGATGAAAGGCAGCAACAAGGAGGCGGCCGCGGCCGTCGGCAGGCTGATCGCCGAGCGCGCGCAGGCCAAGGGCATCAAGGACGTCGTGTTCGACCGCGGCGGCTATCTCTATCATGGCCGCGTCAAGGCGCTGGCCGACGCCGCCCGCGAAGGCGGCCTCAATTTCTGACAGGACGACGCTATGGCTCGGCAACCGAGAGAACGCGGCGAACGCGAGGAGCGCGAAGGCGAGTTCGTCGACAAGCTGGTGCATATCAACCGTGTGGCCAAGGTGGTCAAGGGCGGCCGGCGCTTCGGCTTTGCCGCGCTGGTGGTGGTGGGCGACCAGAAGGGCCGCGTGGGTTTCGGGCACGGCAAGGCACGCGAGGTTCCGGAGGCGATACGCAAGGCCACCGACGCGGCCAAGCACGCGCTGATACGGGTGCCGTTGCGCGAAGGCCGCACGCTGCACCATGACGTGTACGGTCGCCACGGGGCGGGCAAGGTCTATCTGCGGGCGGCTCCTCCGGGCACGGGCATCATCGCCGGCGGGCCGATGCGCGCCGTGTTCGAGACGCTCGGCATGCAGGACGTGGTGGCGAAGTCGCTCGGGTCGTCCAACCCCTACAACGTGGTGCGCGCGACCTTCGACGCGCTCAAGGCGCAGGATTCGCCGCGTTCGGTCGCCGCCCGCCGCAACATCAAAGTCTCGACCCTGCAGGCACGCCGGCGCGAAACCAGCGAGGCCGAGGCATCGAGCGAGGGAGCATGAGCGCCGTGCGTCAGACGGAAAAGACCATCAGGGTCGAACAGGTGGCAAGCCCCATGCGCCGCCACTTCGACCAGCGGGCGACGCTGATCGGGCTCGGCCTCAACAAGATCGGGCGCGTGCGCGATCTGCCTGACACGCCCGCGACCCGCGGCATGATCCGCAAGGTCCGACATCTGGTGCGCGTGGTCGGCGAGGACGATTAGCTCGCCGGTGATGCATCATGCGCGCCCGGCGGCGCGCATGACGGCCCGTCGGGCGGAGCGGGGGGCACCCGGAGGGAGGCGCGGTCCGGCCGCGCGGACGAGGCAGAAGCACGGCAGAGAACGAGGCGTGACATGAAACTCAACCAGATTGCCGACAGGCCGGGCTCGCGCAAGCGCCGCATGCGCATCGGGCGCGGCATCGGCTCCGGGATGGGCAAGACCGGCGGCCGCGGCGGCAAGGGCCAGACTGCGCGCGCGGGCTACAGCAACAAGGGCTTCGAAGGCGGGCAGATGCCGCTGCATCGGCGGCTGCCGAAACGGGGATTCCGCAATACCTCTTTCGCCGTCAGGCTTAACGAGATCAATCTCGGCAAGGTACAGGCGGCGATCGACGCGGGTCTGATCGACACCGCGCAGCCGATCACGGCCGAGACCCTGGTCAAGGCGGGTCTGATGCGACGCGTCAAGGACGGCGTGAAACTGCTGGCCTCGGGCGAGTTCAGGAGCAAGGCCACCTTTGCCGTGTGGCGCGCCTCGCGCGCGGCCATCGCGGCCGTGGAGAAGGCCGGCGGCTCGGTGACCATCCTTGCGTCCGACGAGAAGGCGGGTGCTGCGGGGCGCGCGGAACGGCGGGACGAGCCGCGCGTGCGCGACGCCGCCAAAAAGGGCGGAGGATCTGCGGCCGCGGCGCAGGCGGAACAGGGCCCCTAGTTCACGCAATCGTCATCGCCCTGCCGCGGAGGCGGCTCCACGGGCTCGGTTACGGTTCGATGAAATTGCTCTTATCTTCAAGTGACAGGCGACGATTGCGGATGTGAAGGACGGTGAGCGCCGGACGGATCCGTCGGCCGAGGCGCGGCGGCGCGACGGAAAAATGGCGCGAAGGAGCAGGCAATGGTCTCGGCAGCGGAACAACTGGCAGCCAATCTCAATTTCTCGGCGCTCGCCAAGGCCGAAGAGCTGAAGAAGCGAATCTGGTTCACGGTCTGCGCGCTGCTCGTCTATCGGCTCGGCACCTACATCCCGCTGCCCGGCATCGATCCGGCCGCCTGGGAACAGATCTTCCAGACCCAGTCGGGCGGCATCCTCGGCATGTTCAACATGTTCTCCGGCGGGGGCATCCACCGGATGGCCATCTTCGCCCTGAACATCATGCCCTACATTTCCGCCTCCATCATCATTCAGCTGATGACGACGGTCTCGCCCACGCTCGAACAGCTCAAGAAGGAAGGCGAGCAGGGCCGCAAGATCATGAACCAGTACACGCGCTATCTCACCGTCGTGCTCGCGGCGTTCCAGGCCTACGGGATCGGCATCGGTCTGCAGGGGACCGGCAGCGTCGTCTCGCACCCGGGCATCTTCTTCCTCATGTCGACGACCATCACGCTCACCGGCGGCACCATCTTCCTCATGTGGCTCGGCGAGCAGATCACCTCGCGCGGCATCGGCAACGGCATTTCGCTGATCATCCTTTCCGGCATCGTGGCGCAACTGCCCTCGGCCATCGCGGGCACGCTGGAACTCGGGCGTCAAGGCGCGCTGTCGACCGGCCTCATCCTGGCGGTGATGGTCATGGCGGTCGCGGTCATCGCCTTCATCGTGTTCATGGAAAGGGCGCAGCGCCGGCTGCTGATCCAGTACCCCAAGCGTCAGGTCGGCAATCGCATGTTCGAGGGCCAGTCCTCGCATCTGCCGCTCAAGCTCAACACCTCGGGCGTCATTCCGCCGATCTTCGCGTCTTCCCTGCTCCTGTTGCCGACGACCGTCGCCAATTTCAATGCGGGCGCCGGGCCGGGTTGGCTCACCACCGTCACGACCCTGCTCGGGCACGGGCGGCCGCTGTTCCTGATCCTCTATATCGCGTTGATCGTCTTCTTCGCCTTCTTCTACACCGCGATCGTGTTCAACCCGACCGAGACGGCGGAGAACCTGAAGAAGCACGGCGGGTTCATTCCCGGCATCCGACCGGGCGAACGCACGGCCGAATATATCGACTACGTGCTCACGCGCATCACCGTGGTCGGGGCGCTTTATCTCGCCCTTGTTTGCCTGATTCCGGAGATCCTGATTTCCTATGCCGCGGTGCCGTTCTACTTCGGCGGCACATCGCTGCTCATCGTCGTCAGCGTCACCATGGACACGGTGGCGCAGATCCAGGGTTACCTGCTCGCGCATCAGTACGAGGGTCTCATCAAGCGCGCCAAGCTGAGAGGTCGCACGCGATGAGGCTCATCCTGCTCGGCCCGCCGGGGGCGGGGAAGGGCACGCAAGCGCAGCGCCTGGTCAAGAAGCATCGCATCGTCCAGCTCTCCACCGGCGACATGCTGCGCGCCGCGGTGGCGGCCGGCACGCCGGTCGGCTTGCGCGCGAAGAGCATCATGGAGCGCGGCGAGCTGGTGCCGGACGAGGTGGTCGTGGCGATCATCGCCGATCGCATCGACCAGGCCGACGCGCGGCAGGGTTTCGTGCTCGACGGATTTCCGCGCACGGTGGCGCAGGCCGAGGCGCTCGACCGGTTGCTGGCCGAGCGGGGGCTTGCGCTCGATGCGGTGATCGAGCTCAAGGTCGACGAGGGGGTTCTGCTCGAGCGCATCAAGAAACGGGTGGAGGAAACGGCTGCCCGCGGCGAGACGGTGCGCGCGGACGACACGCCCGACGTGCTCAAGGGCCGGCTCGCCGCCTACCGGGCGCAGACGGCGCCGCTCGTCGACTACTATGCCTCCCGGGGGCTGCTGAAATCCGTGGACGGCATGGCCTCGATCGACGCGGTGACCGCCGCCATCGACCGGCTGCTCAGCCCCCCGGGCGGCAGGGCGCCGCAGCGGCGGATCCGGCGCAAGGCCGCGCCGAACCGGCGCAAGCGGGCATCCAGGCGCAGAGGCGGCGCCGGCAAGGCCCGGGCGCGCAAATCGCGATCGCGCAAGGCGGCGGGCTCCGCCGCAAGGCGCGCGAAGAAGACGGGGGGACGGCCTGCGCCCGCCCGCCGCGGGGGACGCCGGCCGGGCGCACGCGGGAGGTTGACGAGAACGCGATGAATCCCTTAATAAGCCTCGCATTCAGAAGTTCGATGCGATGCCGGGCCCCGGCGAGGCGGGGCGGGGTGTCGCGTTATGCTTTTCGTTATCCCTCTGTGGGGCCTCACGAATTGGGCATGTCCCGGGCGGCGGGACATTAACACTTAACGGGAGAGGCTATCCGTGGCTCGCATCGCCGGTGTCAACCTGCCGACCAACAAGCGCGTCGAGGTCGCGTTGCAATATATCCATGGTATCGGGCCGAAGATCGCCAGGGACATCATGAGCAAGGTCAACCTGCCGCCGGAGCGGCGGGTCTCGCAGCTGACCGATGCCGAAATCCTGCAGATTCGCGAGATCATCGATCGCGACTATGTGGTCGAGGGCGATTTGCGCCGCGAGGTTCAGCTCAACATCAAGCGGTTGATGGACCTCGGCTGCTACCGCGGTCTGCGCCACCGCAAGGGCCTGCCGGTGCGCGGGCAGCGCACGCATACCAACGCGCGCACCCGCAAGGGTCCGGCGAAGACGGTCGCGGGCAAGAAGAAGGCGCCGGGACCGACTTAATCATGGAACAGGCCGCGCCTCCGATGGCGTCGAGTCGCGAAAGGATCGAGCATGGGTAAGGAAGCCACCCGCGTCCGCCGGCGTGAGCGAAAGAACATCGCCTCCGGCGTCGCGCATGTCGCGGCGTCGTTCAACAACACCATGATCACCATCACCGATGCGCAGGGCAACACCATCGCCTGGTCGTCGGCGGGGACCATGGGATTCAAGGGCTCGCGCAAGTCCACGCCCTATGCCGCGCAGGTTGCTGCCGAGGATGCCGCGCGAAAGGCGCAGGAGCACGGCATGCGCACGCTGGAGGTCGAGGTGTCGGGGCCGGGCGCGGGACGCGAGTCGGCGCTTCGTTCGCTGCAGGCCGCCGGTTTCACCATTACCTCCATTCGCGACGTCACCGCGATTCCCCACAACGGGTGTCGACCGCGCAAGCGACGTCGGGTGTGACACGCAGTTGCGGGTCCTTGCAGGGGCCCGCGTGCCGCTGAACTCATCCCCGCCGCAACGGGTGGGGGACGCGCGGGGCAGGCCCGCGCCGCTCAAAAGGTGCAGACGTGATCCAGAAGAATTGGCAGGAACTGATCAGGCCGAACAAGCTCCAGGTCACCCCGGGCAGCGATCCGGGTCGCTTTGCGACCGTGGTCGCGGAGCCGCTTGAACGCGGCTTCGGGCTGACGCTCGGCAATGCGCTGCGGCGCATCCTGTTGTCGTCGCTGCAGGGCGCGGCGGTGCAATCGGTGCACATCGACGGGGTGCTGCACGAGTTCTCGTCGATCGCCGGCGTGCGCGAGGACGTGACCGACATCGTGCTGAATATCAAGGACATCGCCATCAAGATGCAGGGCGAAGGTCCCAAACGCATGGTGGTGAAGAAGCAGGGTCCGGGCACGGTGACGGCCGGCGACATCCAGACCGTCGGCGACATCGTCGTCCTCAACCCCGATCTCGTGATCTGCACGCTCGACGAGGGCGCCGAGATCCGCATGGAGTTCACGGTCAATACCGGCAAGGGCTATGTGCCGGCCGAACGCAACCGGCCGGAAGACGCGCCGATCGGCCTTATCCCGGTCGACAGTCTCTACTCGCCGGTGCGCAAGGTCTCCTACAAGGTCGAGAATACCCGCGAAGGTCAGATCCTCGATTACGACAAGCTGACCATGACCATCGAGACCAACGGCGCGGTTTCGCCGGAGGACGCGCTCGCATTCGCCGCGCGCATCCTGCAGGATCAGCTCAACGTGTTCGTCAATTTCGAGGAGCCGCGCAAGGAGGCCGCTGCCGAGGCCATTCCCGATCTTGCGTTCAACCCGGCCTTCCTCAAGAAGGTCGACGAGCTCGAGCTCAGCGTGCGTTCGGCCAATTGTCTCAAGAACGACAACATCGTCTATATTGGCGACCTCGTGCAGAAGACCGAGGCGGAAATGCTGCGCACGCCGAATTTCGGCCGCAAGTCGCTCAACGAGATCAAGGAGGTGCTGGCGCAGATGGGCCTGCATCTCGGCATGGAGGTGCCGGGCTGGCCGCCGGAGAACATCGAGGAACTGGCCAAGAGGTTCGAAGACCACTATTGAGGATGCGAGGCGCGGACGGGCGGGGCAGGTCGCTCCCGCCGCCGCGCCTCGGCGAGTAACCGCAGGTCTGGCGGCCCGGCAAAGCATCGGGTACCGCCACGGGAACACAAAAAGGTAGCGCGATGCGCCACGGCAAGGTTCACCGCAAGCTTGGCAGGAAGCCGGAGCATCGCCGCGCCATGTTCGCCAACATGTGCGCGGCGCTGATCAAGCACGAGCAGATCATCACCACTCTGCCCAAGGCAAAGGAGCTGCGGCCGGTGGTGGAAAGGCTCGTCACGCTTGCCAAGAAGGGAGACCTTGCGGCGCGGCGGCGCGCGATCGCCGAGATGCGCGACGTCGCGCAGGTAAGGAAACTGTTCGAGGTGATCGGGCCGCGCTATCGGGATCGCCACGGCGGCTATACGCGCGTGGTGCGGGCAGGGTTCCGATACGGCGACAGCGCGCCGGTCGCGGTGATCGAATTCGTCGACCGCGACGTGGAGGCGCGCGGCCGGGATTCGGGGCCCCCGCAGGAGAAGAAACCCGCGGCGGAGGAAGCCCCGACCGCGGCGTGACGCCCCGATCGTGAAGCGGTGCGACGCGGCGGCACCGCATTTTTGCCGGCAGGACCGTTTTGTCGTTCCCCCGCGGTCGCGCCCGCGCTATGCTTGCTGGCGCCTGCACCGAAGGATGACACTCACCGCAGGCAGGGGGAGGATTCAAAAAATGATTCGGGCATCATTGCTGGCGCTCGCCCTGGGCGCAGCGCCGATCGGGGCCGCCTGCGCGCAATCGAAGGCCGACCTGGTCAAGCGGGGCGACTATCTGGTCAACGGGATCTTGACCTGCGGCAATTGCCATTCGCCCAAGGTGCCGACGGGAGACATACCGGGCAAGGAGTTCTCCGGCGGCCTGTCGTGGGACGAGCCGCCATTCAAGGTGACCGCGCCCAACATCACGCAGGACAAGGAGACCGGCATCGGCCGATGGACCGATGCCGAGATCAAGACGCTGCTGCGCACCGGCGTTCGGCCCGACGGCGTGCATATCGCCATGGTGATGCCGACGGGTTTCTATCACATCATGACCGAGCGCGATCTGGACGCCGTCGTCGCCTATCTGCGCACGCTCAAGCCGATCAGGAACAAGGTGCCCGATCCGGTCTACCGGATGCCGCAGGTCGAACACGTCTTTCCGGGCGGCGAAAGGCCGTACACGGAAGGCATGATGAAGGACAAGGTCAAGAAGGGTTTCTATCTCGTCACGATCGCCCATTGCATGGAATGCCACACGCCGATGGAGAAGGGCGTGCGCCTGTTCGACACGCGGCTCGGGACCGGCGGATTCGAGTTTCCCGGTCCCTGGGGCGTTTCGGTGTCGCGCAACATCACGTCGAGCACCACAAAAGGCATCGGCGGCTGGACCGATGCCGAGATCAAACGCGCCATCACCCAGGGCATCAGCCGCGACGGCACGCGGCTCAAACCGCCCATGGGGTATCACTATTATGCGAAGGTGAGCGCGGAGGATCTCGACGCCGTCGTCGCCTATCTGCGCACCGTGCCCGCCAAGGAATAGGGGCTGGCGCACCGACGCGAGCCCCGTCGCGGGATGCGCGGAATGCACCGTCGCGAGCGGGCCCTCCTCGACTGCCCCGTCCGCGGCAGGAGGCCCGCTGCCCGCATGGTCGCGGCACGGGGCCGTCGAGCAAAGGGTGGCTCGCAGGGCCGTGCCGCCGGCCTTCATTTGGCCCCTGCCGCGGCCTATATCTCGGCCGTTCGTCGAGAATCGGTCCCATGCGCCGCCGTCCCCTGTTGATGACCATCCTGTTTGCGGGCGCGGTCGCGCTTGCGCCGGCGGCCGGTGCCGCGCAGGAACGCCGCGTGCCCACGCCGGGCGAACTCAGGCTTTCCTTCGCCCCCGTGGTCCGTCAGGTCGCGCCCGCGGTCGTCAATGTCTATGCCGCCAAGGTGGTGCAGAACCGCAATCCCCTGTTCGACGATCCGATTTTCCGACGCTTCTTCGGCATTCCCGGCGAGGGCACGCAGGTGCAGCGCTCGCTCGGCTCCGGCGTCATCGTCGATCCTGCGGGGCTCGTCGTCACCAATGTGCACGTCATCGAAGGCGCCGACGACATCAAGGTTGCGCTTGCCGACAAGCGCGAGTTCGAGGCCGATGTCGTGCTCAAGGACAAGCGCAGTGACCTCGCCGTGATGCGGCTCAGGGATTCGCGCGAGCGGTTTCCCGCTCTGGAGCTAGCCAATTCCGATGCGCTGCAGGTGGGAGACATCGTGCTCGCGATCGGCAATCCCTTCGGCGTCGGGCAGACGGTGACGCACGGGATCGTCTCGGCGGTCGCCCGCACGCAGGTCGGCATCACCGACTACCAGTTCTTCATCCAGACCGACGCCGCCATCAATCCGGGCAATTCCGGCGGCGCGCTGGTCGACCTTTCGGGCAAGCTCGTGGGCATCAACACGGCCATCTTCTCGCGTTCGGGCGGCTCGCAGGGCATCGGGTTCGCGATCCCCTCCAACATGGTGCGGGTCGTGGTCGCCTCGGCCCGTACCGGCAGCCACGCGGTCCGGCGGCCGTGGCTCGGCGCCAAGCTGCAGGCCGTCACGCCCGATATTGCCGAAAGCATGGGACTGAAGCGGCCCGCCGGCGCGCTCGTCGCGAGCGTCGCTCGC
>Ga0209810_1001446_pt1 | contig 35801 bp, 30 predicted proteins | sample Coa_R1_7_FD_187159 | JGI IMG/M metagenome (GOLD analysis project Ga0209810, IMG submission 187159) | Surface soil microbial communities from Centralia Pennsylvania, which are recovering from an underground coalmine fire - Coalmine... | ecosystem: Environmental > Terrestrial > Soil > Unclassified... | reverse complement strand
CCCGCTCCCGGTCGCCCCGGCGACGAGCAGGTGCGGCATCTTACCGAGATCGCCGAATACCGGCCGTCCGGTGATGTCCTTCCCCAAAGCCATCCAGAGCGGCGGGACCGTTCCCCGTTGCGGCAACGCCTCGAGGATCTCGCGGATCGCGACGACCGAGACCTGGGCGTTGGGGACCTCGATCCCGACCGCGGATTTCCCGGGGATCGGCGCTTCGATACGGACGGACGTCGCCGCGAGCGCCAATGCGAGATCGTCGGCGAGCGCCGAGATGCGCGAGATCTTGACCCCGCGTTCGGGTCTGAGCTCGTAGCGGGTGACCGCCGGCCCCCGCTCGATATGCTGGACCCGCGCTCCGACGCCGAAAGACGCAAGCGTATCTTCCAAGAGCGCCGCGCGACTGGAGTCGTCGACCTTCGCGATTTGCGGCGGATCGAACAGCGAGAGGTCGGGGAGCCGGTAGGCGGCCGGTGCAGCGGATCCCCCTACCGTCGAGGCCGGCTGGTACTCGCCGACGACGGCCGGCGCGCGCGCTTCGTCTTCCTCCAGCTCGTCGGCCTCTTCGTCTTCTTCGTCGTCGAACTCGTCGTCTTCGTCCTCGTCGTCGAATTCGTCGTCTTCGAGCTCGTCGTCTTCGAACTCATCGTCTTCGTCTTCGAAGTCGTCGTCCTCGAACTCGTCGTCTTCGTAGTCGTCGTCCTCGTCGGGTTCCTCGCTGGCGAGCTCGGCCGGCTTAGGAGGATCGACGACCGCCTGCGCCGTTCCGGTTCGCGGCTCGTTTTTGGGGACGACCGCCGGGAGCGAGAAGGCCTCGCGCAGCGATCCCGGACCGGGCGTCGCCGAACCGAACGCCGGCGCCCGTTGCGGGATACGGCGACGGAGCGCGGCGAGCGAGACGATGCACCAGCCGATCAGTTTCTTCACCGAAACGTTCGTCACGGCGACGCCGATGATGATCGCCCCAAGCGTGAGGACGATCGTGGTCCCGAGGTCGCCGACGAGTCCGCGCAGCGTGCGCGAGAGAGCCGCGCCGACGACACCCCCTTGCGGCCCAAACGCCGTATCGACGACGAGAAAGTAACCGAGCGAGGCGCCCCCGAGCGATGCGATCATACGCGGAACGTTGATCTCGAGGAAGATGATTGCGCCCAACAGCGCGATCAGGATCGGGAACAGCGCCGCAGCGGCTCCGAACAGGTGGTGGAGCGCACGGGCCGTCCCCGCACCGACGATCCCCGCGCGGGAGGGCGGCAAGACGAGCGCGACCCCCAGCAGGACGGCGACGCCGAACGCCGCCAGACCTGCGATCTCGAAGTTCCAACGCATCGTCGCACTCGCCTTACGGCGCACGCGTGCCATGTAGATGGAGATTTATCGGTACCCGTGAAAGCTACCTTTCATGGCCAAACAGACCGTGGTCGTTCTGGACGGAGATCAGACCGGCCAAGAGCTCCTCATGGAAGCGCTTCGCGTGCTCGATTCGAGCGTCATCGGACTCGAGCTCGACTTCGTTCACTTCGACCTCTCGCTCGAACATCGGCGGGCGACGAACAATGCGATCGTGCATGAAGCCGCGGCCGCAATGAAGGCGCACAGGCTCGGGCTCAAAGCGGCGACGATCACCCCCGAAGGACGCGGCGACGTCGGATCCCCCAATGCGATCCTACGAGCCGCGATCGACGGGACGGTGATCGTACGGACGGGGCGTCGCATTCCAGGCGTGCGGCCGGTCGCAGGGATCCATGCTCCCATCTCCGTCGTCCGCATGGCGGTCGGCGACGCGTACGGCGCCAAGGAATGGCGTGAGGGAGAAGGTGCGAGCGAGGTGGCCTACCGCACCGAACGGATCGAGCGAAAAATCTGTCGTCTGGTCGCAGAGTACGCGTTCTTCCACGCACGCCGAGCAAAAGCAAAAGTCTTCGGCGGACCAAAGTACACGGTCAGCCCCGTGTACGAAGGGATGTTGAAGGAAGAGATGGACGCTGCGGCCGCCCGTTATCCCGAAGTCGAGTACGATCCGCAGCTGATCGATGCGACCTATGCGTTACTGATCTCGAGCTCGGGCGATCCGCTCGTGATCCCGTCGCTCAACCGCGACGGCGATTGCCTCTCCGATTTGGTGATGCAGCTCTTCGGCTCGATCGCCGGCGCCGAGTCGGTCCTCCTGTCGTTCGACGAGCACCTGCGCCCGGCCGTCGTAATGGCCGAAGCGCCGCACGGCACGGCACCGCGGTTGTTCGGGAAGAACGTCGCCAACCCGATGGCGATGATCCTCGCCGGCGCGGCGCTCCTTTCGTACATCGAAGACCCGCGCGCGGCGTCCGCCTCGCGGGCGATCTACGAGTCGGTGCTGGAGTGCGTCCGCGAAGGAAATGCGACGAGCGATCTCGGCGGGCACAGCTCGACGACCGATTTCACCGACGGCGTCATAGAGAAAGTCAAAGCGAAGCTCGAGGTCTGGTCGAGCCTTTAGCCTCGGACCGCCTCGTCCCCGGGCGCCGGGCCGTCCGGCTTCTCGTCGCTGCGCAGCCGGATCCGGGCGAGGATTGCGTTTGCGGTGAGGGCCAACTCGGTACGGTGCTTGGCGTTGAATCGGCCGAGCAGGCCCGAGACGTAGTTGCGTACCGTCCCCTCGCTGAGGACGAGTTCCTCGGCGATCTCGCGATTGGTGAAACCTCGGCCGACGAGCCGCAAGACTTCGAACTCGCGCTCCGAGAGCCTGACCCCGGCCGCCTCGAGGACGCTACCCCCCGGCGCCGGAAGACGCACCGCCCCGCCGACTCCCGGGCCGAACATCTGATAGCCGCGCGCACAGAGCCGAATCAGATGAGCGATGTCTTCCGACGGCATCGCCTTGAGGACGTATCCACAGGCACCGGCGGCGATCGCTTCAGCTACCAAATCGTCCTCGTCGAACGTCGTCACGACCAGGACACGCATCGCAGGAAAACGCGCGGTGATCTCGCGCGTCGCCTCGATGCCGTCGATCTCCGGCATCCGCAGGTCCATCAAGACGACGTCGGGTCGCAGCCTCTCCGCTTGCGCGATCGCCTCGCGCCCGTCGGTCGCCTCACCGACGACCTCGATGTCGTCGAACATCGAGAGCAGCCGCCGCATCCCCGTCCGAAACATCTCGTGATCGTCGACCATCAGGACGCTTATCACGTAGCGCCGTCCTTCAGCGGGACGATGAGCCGGATCACCGAGCCGGCTCCCGGTCTGCTGCGAATCGAAAGCGTCGCCCCGATCGCGGCTGCCCGCTCGCGCATGATCTGCAACCCATGTCCCGAGGATACGACGTTCGGATCGAAACCGACTCCGTCGTCCTCGACGATCAGCTCGACGGCCTCATCCCCCAGCGTCAGCAGGATCGTGGCCGTTGCGGCCTTGGCGTGCCGCGCGACGTTCGTCAAGGCCTCGCGAGCGATGCGCTCGACGTTCGTGACGATCACCGGATCGCCGATCGCGACCTTCCTGATCCGGCTCGAGATTTGGATGTTCAGGGTCCGCGCGAAATCTTCGCACAAGCGGGTCAACGCCGTCGTGAGGTCGTCACGCGGGAGCGGCTCTTCACGGAGGCGCGAAACCGTTCGCCGCAGCGCCGCGAGCGTTTCGGCTGCGATCGTTCGCGCCCGCGAGATCGATCTGTCGGCCTCGTCCGGAGCGACGGACCGCAACTTCTCCGCGCTCTCGAGCTGAACGCTCAAGGACGTCAGACCGTGGCCGATCTCGTCGTGGAGATCCCGCGCGATGCGGAAACGCTCGGCCAGGGCCGCGATTTCCTCGCTCTGCCGTGCGCGGGCACGCAGCTCGGCGTTCGCGCTCGCCAACGCGGCCTTCGAGTTCCGCAGGTCGTTTGCAAAGATGACCAGGAGGATGACGAGGATCGCGAAGCACAGCACCAGCGCCGGTGCCGCGCCGATGAGCGGCCGTTGCTCGCGATATTGTCCGGTATAGTACGATTCGCCGATGACGACGAAGGCGACGAGGGTACAGAGCGCGAGCGCCCTCCGGTCGCCGGGCAAGAGCTCGAAGCAGCGCGTTATCAAAAGGACGGCGAGAAGACCGGCGATCGCCGACGAGGCGCCGAGCATCACGAGGAAAGCGGCCGAAAGCGCGAGATGGATCGACGCACTGCGTTGACCGGGGGGAGTAAGCAAGCGCAACACGCTGAATGCCGCGATCAACACGCCGGTCACGAGCCGCCAGTTCAGCGAGAACGGCCCGGCGACCCACGCATTTGCGAATTGCGCCGCAACGAACACCGCGATCTCGAGGATTCCGAACCGCGATATCTTCATAATGACTTCACCACGCGCTCGACCGTCGTCGCGGCACGCATGACATTTGTCATCCACACCCGGTTAGCAAGCCACAGATCAGGTTTGCTTTATTCCAATCATTATCCTAAAACCCGTCGTCGAATGCAACCGCGCGGGTTTCGTCTCGGGTCGGCGCGGCGCGCATCGGTTACCGCGCAAAGCGCGACTCGTTTGCAGCTCGCCGCTCCATATTCAGGTGAACGATCTAAAAATAGCGCCTAGCGGTGTCGCGGATCGAACACGTCGCGCAGTCCGTCTCCCAAGAGGTTGAACCCGAGTGCCAGCGTGGTGATCGCCGCACCGGGGAAGATCAACGCCCACGGCGCGGAGAGCCAATAATCGCGCGCGTCGTTGAGCATCGCGCCCCATTCGGGGGTCGGCGGGCGTGCACCCAAACCCAAATACGAGAGGCCCGCCGCCTCGAGCTCCGCCGTCGCGATTCCGAGCGCCGCTTGCGCGATCAGCGGAGCCGCGATATTCGGCAGGATCTGACGCAAGACGATCGCGAGTTCCGAGGCGCCGATCGCGCGCGCCGCCTCGACGTAGTCGCGCTCTTTGACCGACAGGACGCCTGCGCGAGCCAGGCGCGCGTACTGCGGGATATAGACGATCCCGATCGCAAGCATGAGGTTTTCGATGCTCGGCCCCAAGATCGTCGCAACCGCAATCGCCAAGATCACCGATGGGAACGCCAGCATCACCTCCATCAGCCCCATGAGCGCGCTGTCGACGAAGCCGCCGACGTACCCGGCGCACGTACCGATCGCCGTCCCTGCGGCCATCGCCAGCCCGACCGAGAGGAAACCGATTCGGATCGAGATGCGCGCCCCGTACAACACGCGCGCAAAGACGTCTCGGCCCAGCTTATCGGTCCCGAAAGGATGAGCGAAGCTCGGCGGCCTCGTCTGCCGGGCGATATCCTGCGCCAGCGGATCGCCGTGGCTCAACCAAGGAGCGAACAGCGCCGCAGCGACGACGACGAGGACGATCCCCGCCCCGATGAAGATGGCCGGCGTGCGCCGAGCGCGACGCCACGCCTCACGAAGGGCCGAGGGCTATACCTCCATCACGACCGGGATGACCATCGGCCGCCGCTTCGACTTCTCGTACACCGCTTTGGCCAACGCGCTGCGGATGTGCTCCTTCACCGTCGCGACGTCCCGGATCCCCTCGGTCGAGCAGTTGTCGAGGACCTCGACCAGCTTCATCCGCAGCTCCTCGATCACTCCGCTCGATTCGGGGAGATAGAAGACGCCTCGCGAGATGACGTCGGGCCCCGCGACGACGCGCGATTCTTCGGCGTCGACCGTGACGACGACCATCATGATCCCGTCGGCCGAAAGGTGCTTGCGATCGCGCAGAACCGCCTCGCCGACGTCGCCGATCCCCGAGCCGTCGACCATCACGTTCCCGCCGTACGTCTTGCCGATCTTGTCGGCGCCGGCCGCGGTGAACTCGATGATATCGCCGTTCTCACAGACGAAGACGTTTTCGCTCGCTACGCCGGTCCGCTCGGCCAGGCGCGCGTGCGTGACGAGCATGCGATACTCGCCGTGCACCGGGATGAAATAGCGCGGTCGGACGAGATTGAGCATCAAGAGGAGCTCTTCTTGCGAACCATGTCCCGAGACGTGCGCACTCGCGCCGTGAAAGACCTGAGCGCCCAGCTTGTACAGATTGTTGATCGTCCGCGAGACGCTCTTTTCGTTTCCCGGGATCGGGGTCGCGCTGATCACGACCGTATCGCCGGGGACGATCTTGAGGAGCTTGTGGTCGCGTACCGAGAGGCGCGTGAGCGCCGACATCGGCTCGCCTTGAGAGCCGGTCGTCATCACGACGATCTGATCGGGGCGATACGCGTCGACCTCTTCGATCCTGACGACCAGCCCCGGCGGGATGCGCAGATGCCGCAGCTCGGTCGCAAAGTGGACGACGTTCTGGAGCGAACGTCCCAAAAAGGCGACCTTGCGGCCGTGCTGCTCCGCCTTGTCGATCACCTGTTGAATCCGCGGAACGTTCGAGGCGAACGACGTGATGATGATCCGGCCTTTGGCGCGGGCGAAGATCCCGGCGAAGGCCTCGCCGACGGTCCGCTCCGACGGCGTGTGTCCGGCTCGTTCGGCGTTGGTACTGTCGGAGAGCATGCACAGGACGCCGCGATCACCCAGGCGCGCGATCGCGGCGAAATCGGCCGGTTTCCCGTCGATCGGCGTCTGATCGAACTTGAAGTCACCGGTGTGAAAGATCGTCCCGACCGGCGTCTTGATGCCCAAAGCGCAAGCTCCGGCGAGGCTGTGATTGATATGGATGAACTCCGCCTCGATCTCACCGTACCTCACCGACGCACCGGGCTCGACGGTCACGAAGCGCAGCTCGCCGGTTTTGTGCTCGCGCATCTTCGCGCGGATCAAGGCGAGCGATAGAGCCGTCCCCACGACGGGGACGTCGAACTCGCGCAGCAGGTAGGGGATCCCGCCGATGTGGTCCTCGTGGCCGTGGGTCACCAGGAGCGCGCGAAACTTCTGCGCTCGCTCCCGGATGTAGCTGAAATCGTTGATGACGACGTCGACCCCGAACATCTCCTCGTCGGGGAACATCAACCCGCAGTCGACCGCGACCAAGTCGTTCCGCGTCTCGATCAGCGTCATGTTCCGGCCGATCTCGCCGCAGCCGCCCAGGGGGATGATCCGGACGAACGGCTCATCGGGAGGCGGCGGGACGATCAGCGTGTCGGACGACGCCCCTTGTCCGTTCGTATGCTCCACGGGACTACCTAGCGCGCCACCCTGCTGCGCGTGAATGGCTGAAATGGAGGACGGTTCATGCGCTTTGTAGGGATCACGTTGACGTTACTTCTGCTTCTAGAGGTAGGAGGGCTGCAGCCGGCGACCGGTCGGGGCCGCCGCCACCCCGTACGACCCGCCGCGGACCCCGCGGCGAAGCTCTCGGATCGGCTCTATTCCCTAAGGGAACGCCGCCGGATCCAAGCCATCCTGCGCCTCCGGCTCCTCGAGCTGCGGGAGGCGGGCTTGGAGCGGGTCCGCAGCGTCATCGAGCGGCGGCTCCCGGTCGACTCGCTCTTCGAGCCGACGGCCCCGGCGAGGCAACGGTAAGAAATTTGGGAAAACTCCGATGCAGAGGGATGCAAACGACACCTCGCCGGTTTGCGTTGGTATGTAACGTACGTTCCCACAGCATTCAGGAATCGGAGTTCGGTAATGGTCAGATCTCGCTTTCTCGGGACGGCGATCGTCGGGCTGATCGGTGCGATCATCGGGAGCTTCTCGATGATGCTGTACGCGAGTACGCACTTTGCCGGTGTCGCCGGGCCCGGCAACACGCCTCCCGCGGTCAGCGCCGCACCGCTCGAGGAGGGCGGTTCGGATCAGGCGCGGATCGTCAGCGCCGTAAAGCGCGTGACACCGTCGGTCGTCGCGCTCAACGTGACGGTGAACGGACAGCAATTCGTCCCGCCGGATCCGTTCAGCCAATTTTTCGGCGGTCCGTCACGAGGGCAGCTCCGTCCCTATCGTGCCCGCGCCTCGGGATCCGGGTTCGTCTACTCGAGGGACGGTCTCATCGTGACCAACGCGCATGTCGTGCAGTTCGGGCGGAACTCGAACGTGAAGATCGAGGCCGTCTTCGCCAACGGTGATCGCGTCCCGGCCCGCCTCTACGCCGCCAATCCCGCCGCCGATCTGGCCTTGGTGAAAGTCGACAACTATCCGAAGCTCCCGCCACCGGTCGAGATGGGGAGCTCGAACCAAGTCCAAGCCGGGCAATGGGCGATCGCGATCGGCGAGCCCTTCGAGCTGCAGCAGAGCGTCTCGGTCGGGGTCGTCTCGGGCTTCAACCGTACCGAGACGGCCGCCAGTGAGGACGGTGGGATCCCGCGGACGTTCAAGGGTCTCTTGCAGACCTCCGCACCGATCAACCCCGGCAACTCGGGCGGCCCGCTCATCGACTACAACGGCCGGCTCATCGGGGTCAACCAGCTGACGGCGAATCCACAGGCCGGCGCGCAAGGGATCGGATTCGCCATACCGGTCGATACGGTGAAGCAGCAGGTCGCGCTCCTCCAAGCACACCCCGGTCAACTGAACGGCCCGCCGACGCCCTACATCGGGATCTCGATGACGGCCGTCGACGACAACGTTCGCTCGCAGCTCAACTACCACGGGACCGGCGTCGCGATCCAGGGCGTCTATCAAGGCGGCCCGGCCGACCAGGCGGGCTTGCAGCCCGGTGACGTCATCCAGAAGATCAACGGCAAGGAGGTCACGAGCGCCCAGCAGGTCCAGGATATCATTCACAATACGAAACCGGGCCAGACGATCCGGCTCGACATCTGGAGCGCCGGGGTCAAGAAGATGGCGATGGTCAAAGTCGGGACGGCGCCCGCGGACTTTCCGGTCGGGCAGGTCGCCCCACAAGACGAGAACGGCCCCTAGCCGTCTCCTTGCCTGGTAACCGGGCCCCCGTCCAACGGGGGCCCTTTTCTTTGTTCTCTTGCTTTCGAGCGCAACCGCTGTGCCAGGCTCATTGTCATAGAGGGCGTAGCACGGTATCGTCGTCTACCCGATACAGGGTAGAATCGGCGTACACAATCATCCTGAAGCACGGTAAGTGGCAAGGCCCCCCGGCTGGTCCGCGTGCTCGGAAACGGAGAAGTTTGCAGATGGCAAAAGTCGTCGGTATCGACCTCGGCACGACCAACTCGGTCGTAGCCGTGATGGAAGGTTCGCAGCCCGTCGTGATCGCGAACGCGGAAGGGAGTCGGACGACTCCGTCCGTCGTCGCCTTCACGAAGACCGGTGAACGTCTCGTCGGTCAGCTTGCCAAGCGCCAAGCCGTGACCAATCCCGACCGCACGATCTCATCGATCAAGCGGCACATGGGGACGAACTACAAGGTCAAGATCGACGGGAAGGATTACACGCCTGAAGAGATCAGCGCGATGATCCTCCAAAAACTCGTCAACGACGCCTCGACCTACTTGGGCGAGCGTGTGACGAAGGCCGTCATCACGGTCCCGGCCTACTTCAACGACGCTCAACGTCAGGCCACCAAGAACGCCGGGAAGATCGCGGGGCTCGAAGTCCTGCGGATCATCAACGAGCCGACGGCGGCGGCGCTCGCGTACGGGCTCGACAAGAAGGGCAACGAGACGATCCTGGTCTTCGATCTCGGCGGTGGGACGTTCGACGTCTCGATCCTCGAGGTCGGCGACGGCGTCTTCGAGGTGAAGGCGACCAACGGCGACACGCACCTCGGCGGCGACGACTACGACCGGCGCATCGTCGACTATCTGATCCAAGAGTTTCGGAAAGAGCAGGGCATCGATCTAAGAAACGACCGCCAGGCGATGCAACGCCTCACCGAGGCGGCCGAGAAGGCGAAGATCGAGCTCTCGAGCATGGTGCAGACGAGCATCAACCTGCCGTTCATTACGGCCGATCAGAACGGTCCCAAGCACCTCGACGTCACGCTGACGCGGGCGAAGTTCGAAGAGCTCACGAGCGATCTGACGGATCGCTGCGTGCAGCCGTTCAAGAACGCGCTGGCCGACGCAAAGCTCGACGTCTCGAAGATCGATGAGGTCGTTCTCGTCGGCGGCGCGACCCGTATGCCGGCGATTCAAGAGCTCGTCAGAAAGCTCACCGGGAAGGAGCCGCATCAAGGCGTCAATCCGGACGAAGTCGTCGCAGTCGGCGCGGCGATTCAGGCGGGCGTCCTCTCGGGCGAAGTGCACGACGTCGTTTTGCTCGACGTCACCCCGCTTTCGCTGGGGCTCGAGACGCTCGGCGGGGTCTTCACGAAGCTCATCGAGCGTAACACGACGATCCCGACACGGAAGACCCAAATCTTCACGACGGCCGAGGATGGTCAAACCTCGGTCGACATCCACGTCCTCCAGGGTGAGCGTGAGATGGCGGCCGACAACAAGACTTTGGGACGGTTCCGTCTCGAAGGGATCCCGCCGGCACCGCGCGGCGTCCCGCAGATCGAGGTGACGTTCGACATCGATGCCAACGGCATCGTAAACGTCTCGGCCAAGGATCTCGGCACCGGCAAGGAGCAGCGGATCGCGATCACCGCCTCGACCAATCTCAGCAAAGAGGAAGTCGAGCGGATGGTCAAAGAGGCGGAGGCGTACGCGGCCGAGGATCGACGCAAGAAAGAGGAAGCGGAGATCCGCAACGCGGCGAACAGCCTGATCTACTCGACGGAGAAGTCGCTCAAGGAAGTCGGCGACAAACTCGATGCGGGAGCGCGCGCGGAGTGCGAAAGCGCGCTGGCCGAGCTCAAGCGCGTCGCGGAGAACGGGACCGCGCAGGAGGTGAAGGCTGCGACGGAACGGTTACAGCAAGCCTCCTACAAGATGGCCGAGGCGCTCTACCAGAAGAGCGGCGCATCGGCGGACGGCTCCCAGACGTCCGGCAACGGCGCGTCGGGCGGTCAGCAAGAATCGCACGCACAAAGCGACGACGTCATCGACGCTGAGTTCAAAGAGGCCAAGTAACGTCAGCCATGGAGACCAACGCGGAAACGGCTCCGGCGCAGTCGCCTGCGCCGGAGCCGGCGCAGGCGACTGCGCCCGACTCGGGAGCTCCCCAACAAGAGAATCTCGCTGTGGAGCTCGAAGCCGCCAAAGCCAAAGCGGAGGAAAACTACAACAAGTTCCTCTACGCGATGGCGGATTTCGAAAACTACAAGAAGCGGATCGAGCGGCAATTCGCCGAGATCGTAGCCGCTGGGAAGAAGTCGATCCTGGCGAAGTTCCTGCCCGTCATCGACAACCTCGAACGCGCCCTCGCCAGCGAGGGCGATCCCGAGGGCCTGCGCGGCGGTTTGCAAGCGACGCTCAAGGGTTTTGAAGGCGTCCTCGCCAGCGAGGGCGTCAAGCCGATTCACGTCAAAGGCGAGCCCTTCGACCCGAAAGTCGCTGAAGCGATCGGGACGCAGGCGGCCGAAGGCGTGGAGGATGGAACCGTCATCGAAGAAACCCAGAAGGGCTACAAGCTGGGCGAAGAGCTGTTGCGTCCGGCCCAAGTGATCGTCGCAAAGAACGATTGAACTACAAGGACTATTACGCGATCCTCGGCGTTCCGAAGAATGCGCCGGAAAAAGACATAAAATCGGCGTACCGGAAGCTTGCGCGTAAATGGCATCCTGACGCGAACCCCGACAATCCGAAAGTCGCCGAGGAGAAGTTCAAGGAGATCCAAGAGGCGTACGAGGTCCTCGGAGATCCCGAGAAGCGGAGAAAGTACGATGCCCTCGGCTCCGACTGGCAGCGCGCCGCCCAGCAGGCGGAACAGCAGCGCAGCTATCGCCAGCGCCAAGGCGAGACCGTCTTCAACTTCGGCAACTTCGGCGGCTTCGGACCGGGGGCCGGCGGAGGGCCGAGCGGCTTCTCCGATTTCTTCGAGGCGTTCTTCTCCGGGATGGGCGGGCGGCGCCAGCCGAACTTCGCGCAGCGCGGGCAGGACCTGGAGACGACGATCGATCTCTCGTTGAGCGAGGCGTTCAACGGCGGGAAGAAGTCGATCTCGCTGCAAGTCGAAGACCTGTGTTCGCGCTGCGGCGGGAGCGGGACGCTCGGGAGCCGGATCTGTCCGCAATGTCACGGGACCGGCCGCGTCCTGGAGACCAAGCGCTTCGACGTCACGATCCCCCGGGGGGTCCGCGAAGGTCAACGGATTCGGTTGGCGGGACAAGGCGGGTCCGGGAAAGCCGGGGGCCCCAACGGCGATCTTTACCTCGTCGTTCACTTGACCGAGGACGGGCGGTACGAACGCAAAGGCGACGATCTCTACATCGACCTACCCGTCAGCATCTACGACCTCGTCCTCGGCGGCGAGGTAAAGGTCCCGACGATGACGGGCGAGGTGACGATGAAGATCCCTCCCGGGACGCAGAACAACAAGGTCATGCGTTTGGCCGGGAAAGGGATGCCGCACGTGAAGAACGGCGGGTACGGCGACCAGTATGTCCGCCTCGTCGGCCAGCTTCCGGAACACCTCAGCGAAAAGGAGCTCAAACTCTTCCGCGAGCTCGCGGCGATGCGCAACGGGAAGCGCTAGCCGCCTCTTCGGCTGATATCTCGATCGGCGCGCCGTAGCGTGCAGACGCTCGCGCACATAGCTGTATTTCGTCAAAGGTAGGCCCGCTTCATAACGCTGAAGCTGCTCTCCGGCCATCGCTCCACTTTTCGGGCGTGTGATGTTCAGGGAGAGTTTAGCTTATGAGAATAGGCTTCATCCGGGCCTTGCTTGCCGCCGTTCTCGTCGCCTCCCCGTTCGGCGTCCAAGCCAGGGGAACAAACGTCGACTGGCTGATGTACAACGGCACGTACACCGGAGACCGTTTCTCGCCGCTGGCCCAGATCAACCGAAACAACGTCTCACGGTTGCGACCGCTCTGTGCATTTCAGCTCGGCGAGCTCGGACCGATGCAAGCCGGTCCCGTCATCCACAACGGCGTCATGTTCATCACGACCGAGACGTCCACGTACGCAATCGACGCCGCAAACTGCAGGCTCAAGTGGAAAAATACGTATAAGCCGGTCGGCCCGCAGCAAGGCCGCGCCAATCGCGGTGTCGCGCTCCTGGACGGAAAGCTCTTCCGCGGAACGCCCGACGCTCATCTCCTCGCGCTCGATGAGCACACGGGAAAGACGCTGTGGGACGTGACGGTCGCGGATTCATCCAACGGATCCTCGACGATCGCAGCCCCGCTCGCATGGAACGGGAAAGTGTATATGGGGATCGCGGGGAGCGAGCTCGGCGTCAAGGGAAAGATGTACGCCTTCGACGCCAAGGACGGACACGTCGTATGGTCGTTCGATCTGATCCCGACGGGAAATCAGCCGGGAGCCGAAACGTGGGGAAATGCCGACGCCGCGCTGACCGGCGGGGGCGGCGTCTGGACGACCTTTACGCTCGATCCGTCGGACGGATCGCTCTACATCCCCGTCGGGAATCCGGCACCCGATTTCTCTGCCGATTACCGGCCCGGGGCGAACCTCTATACGTGCTCGATCGTCGTGCTCGATGCGAACACCGGAAAGCTTCGCTGGTATTATCAAGTGATCCCACACGATTACCATGATTGGGATATGGCCGCGGCACCGGCGATCTTCCGCGCGGCGAACGGGAAGAAGATCATCGGATTCGCAGCCAAGAACGGTTATCTCTATACGATGGACGCCGCGACGCACAAAATCCTCAATCGCGTCGCGGTGACCACGGTGAGCAATCAATCCGCTCCGCTTACGACGGAAGGGACGCACTACTGCCCGTCGATCGGTGGGACGGAGTGGAACGGGCCGGCCTACAGCCCGATCGACAAGCTCGAATACGTCGACGCGGTCGACTGGTGCACGACGGTGCGACTCGGTGAGGTTCGCTACATCAAAGGCCAGGTATTCTTGGGGACGGCCAACGGCTACGGCACGCCGGACAAATCGAGCAGCGGCTGGCTGACCGCGGTCGACCCGTTGACCGGAAAGATCGCCTGGAGATTCCACAGCGATGCACCGATGGTCGCGGCCGTCACGCCGACGGCCGGAGGTCTCGTCTTCAGCGGCGAGATGTCGGGCGACTTCCGCGTATTCAATTCGGCCACAGGGAAGATACTCTACACGTTCAATACCGGCGGATCGGTCGCCGGAGGCATAGCCACCTACATGATCGGCGGCAAACAGTACGTGGCGGTGGTCTCAGGGAATCGTTCGCGTACGGCGTTCGCCGCGGCCGGTGCACCGATCGTCTTCGTCTTCGGCTTGTGAATCGAATCGGTGGAATCGTGGCGAGCCTGGCGTTCTGTCTCGGACTCGTTCAGCCTGCGCTCGCAGTCGAGAGCCCACTCTCCAAGGAGTCCGTCGATGAAGCGATCGCGAGCGGCAGCGCGATGGCACGCCGCGGCGAGGGCTATACCTTGGGAGACTACGTCCTCTATAGCGCCGACGACGGCTTGCGGGTCGCCGACGAACACGATCCGATCGAAGCGATCGCGGTCGGAACCCCGTACGAGCGCCTGCGCTTCCAAGCCTACCTCTTGACGCATCAAGCCAAGCCTTTCGGCAAGGCGGCGGTTGCCGAATTCAACTCCTCCCACACGGGCGTCGTCGAGTTCGTCCTCTTCCTCCACAGTCGCCCGAATGAGGGCGCCGACTTTCTTTCCCATTACGGCTCGGCGACGCTCAGCCGCCCCGGTGCAACCCCGTTGAGCGCACAGCGCATCGAGCGGACGATACCGGTGAGCGATATGTACCTCGGACCGGGAAGCAGCTTCGAAGCTCGCTGGCTGGGACAGCTCGTCTACCGCTTTCGATTGAACGCCGAATACGGACCGACCGATCGGGTGACGTTCGCGTTTACCGACGACCGAGGCGTCGCTCATACCTTTGCGGTGGAGCTCGCCCGATACAGGTAACGCGCCGCGCCGCGGCGCACATCCACGCCGGCAGATACCGACTTCACTACTCTAGAGAGGATTCTTCGCTGATGCCTTATCGCGCGCTCGCGCTCATCGTCGCTTTCCTCGGCGCCCTCGCCCTCTTCGCCCCGGCACGCTCGCTCGGCGCGGACAAGCCTGCGGTTTATACGGATGCACAAGCGACGGCCGGCGCGACGGTCTTCGCGAATAGTTGCGCCGGCTGTCATGGGCAGAATCTCGAAGGTGTCTCGGGGCCCCCGCTCGCCGGCCCGACCTTCGTCAAGAATTGGCAGGGGAAGAGCGCCGACGACCTCTTTTACATCATCTCGCACAACATGCCGGCCGACAATCCGGGGAGCTTGAAGCCGGACCAATACGTCGACGTCCTCGCCTTCATCTTGCAAAAGAACGGCTATCCGGCCGGGAGCACGCCGCTCGATCCCTCGAAACTCACACAGATCCTCATCACCCAGTAGGACGAGCCGCAGCGATGTCAGCGCACGATTCGCCCGGGACGGAGGGCGCGATCGCCGTGCGGTGAGGCAACTCGGGCGACCCGCCCGGAGGTTGTTGAGAAGGTGATCGGTGGTGGTCCGCCCGTCCACTTGATGTGGTCGGGGATGTTCAATCCCGAAAAGCCGCAGGTGCGCAAGCCGGTAAACTGGCGGCGCCTTGGCGGCTTCTTCGTCCCATACTGGCGCGCCGAGCTCCTCACTCTTGCGTGCATCGTCATCGGCGCGCTTTTGGGGCTCCTCCCTCCGCTCTTCACGAAGTGGCTCATCGACGACGCGATACCGGCCGGATCGATGCGGACCGTTTTCCTCGACGTCGGCGGGATGATCGCCGCCGCACTGCTCGCCGCGGTGATCGGGGTCTACCAAGGGTATCTGAACTCGCTGGTCGGCGAAGGGATCATGCGCGACATCCGGACCAGCCTCGTCTCGCATTTACACCGGATGCCGCTGGCCTTCTTCACGAACACGAAGACCGGTGAGATCATGAACCGCGTCTCGAACGACGTCGACAACATCGACAACATCGTCACCGGGACGCTCGCGACGATCGTCACCAACCTCGCGACCATGATCACCACGGTCGCGACGATCTTCATCCTCGACTGGCGTCTCGCGCTCATCGCGCTCGCGGTCGTCCCGTTGATGACCCTCCCGCTCACGCCCGTCGGGAGACGGATGTACGAGATCCGCAAGCGGACGCGTGAGCGTCGCGACGAGATCGAGAGCCTGACGCAGGAAACCCTTTCGATCTCCGGGATCACGCTGATCAAGTCGTTCGTCCGTGAGGCCTTCGAACGTTCGCGCTTCTACGGCGTCGCGACCCGCCTGATGGAGTTGGAGATCAGGCTCGCGATGGTCGGCCGGTGGTTCATCGCCGCGGTCAATGCGATGGTCGTCATCGGTCCCGCGCTCGTGTGGCTCGGCGGCGCATGGTTGGCGATCCACGGCGGCCTGACGATCGGGACGATCGTCGCCTTCGTCGCCTATCTTGGGAGGCTCTACACCCCCGCCTCGGCGCTCGCCGGCGTACAGGTGCAGATCGTCAGCGCGCTCGCAGTCTTCGAACGGATCTTCGACTATCTCGATATGACCGAGGAGGGCGAGGCCGACCGCACGGCGGCGATCGAACTCCCCACCGTCCGGGGCGAGGTCGAGTTCAAAGGCGTCTCTTTCTCCTACGGCGAGGGGCGCGAGGTCTTGCACCACGTGAGCTTCCGCGTCGCGCCGGGGCAGATGGCCGCCTTCGTCGGCCCTTCAGGGGCGGGGAAGACGACGATCACCGCGCTCATCCCCCGCTTCTACGATCCGCAGTCGGGCTCGGTGACGATAGACGGCATCGACGTCCGCGACGTCACCCTGGCCTCGCTGCGCCGCGCCATCGGGATCGTGACGCAGGAGACCTACCTGTTCCACGATACGATCGCCGCAAATTTGCGCTACGGGAAGATGGACGCGACGGATGAGGAGCTCGTTGCGGCGGCCAAGGCGGCGAACATCCACGACTTCATCGCCTCGCTCCCCAAAGGGTACCAGACGGTGGTCGGCGAGCGCGGTCACAAACTCTCCGGCGGAGAACGTCAACGGCTCGCGATCGCGCGCGTCCTCCTCAAGGATCCGCGCATCCTGATCCTCGACGAGGCGACGAGCTCGCTCGACTCACATAACGAAGCGATGATCCAAGCCGCGCTCGAAGAGCTGATGCGCGGCCGGACGAGCCTCGTCATCGCGCACCGTCTTTCGACGATCCTTTCAGCCGACGTGATCTTCGTCGTCGAAAACGGTCGCATCGTCGAGAGCGGGACGCACGCGATGCTCCTCGCGCGCGGCGGAGCTTACGCCAAGCTCTATTGGGAGCAGTTTCGCGATCGCGAGGAGTCGCCGGCCTGATCTGCGGCGCGGACGCACGCCCACGGCCGGTGACCGCGCGACGACTCGGGTACCCTCCTAGCGCGCCGCGTCGATGGCATCGAGCGAGCGCGGGTTCTCGAGCGCGGACAGATCGCCCAAATCGGGAAGTTTCAAGTAGCGCGCCCGGGCGACCCGGCGCATCACCTTCATGTTCCGCGTCTTGGGGATGTCGTCGACGAACTTGATCGCGTGCGGGCGTAGCGCCTTGCCGAGCGAACCGTCGATGATCTGCATCAGCTCGCCGCGCAGCTCATCCGATTCGTCGGCCCGACTCTTGGTGACGACGAGGCACACGATCACGTCGCCCTTCAACTCGTCGGGGGCGGCGATCGCGACGGCTTCCTTGACGGCCGGATGCGACACCAACGCGCTCTCGAACTCCGCCGGACCGACGCGCTTCCCCGCGACGTTGATCGTGTCGTCGCTGCGCCCGCGGATGAACCAATACTCGCGCTCACCCTCGCGTCGGATCTCGCACCAGTCGCCGTGGACCCAGACGTCGGGCCAGCGCTCCCAGTAGGTCGCCAGATAACGCTCATCGTCACGCCGCGCCGCATCGCCGCCCCAAAAACTCTGCGTCATCCCGGGCCAGGGCTCGAGCACGACGAGTTCGCCGACCTCGCCGCGCACCGGTTTGCCGTCGTCGCCGAACACGTCGGCGACGACGCCGGGCGTCGGGCCGTGGAATGAATTGGGGACGAGGGGCATCGTCGGGAAGCAGCCGACGATCCCGCCGCCGATCTCGGTCCCGCCCGAATAATTGATAATAGGGAGCCGGCCTCCGCCGATGCGGGTGAGGAACCACTCCCAGGGAGCGGTATTCCACGGCTCGCCCGAGCTTCCCAAGATGCGGAGCGAGGAGAGATCATACGCACGCGGCGGGTCGTCGCCGTAGGCCATCAGCGCACGGATCGCGGTCGGAGCGATCCCGAGGTGGGTGACCCGATGGCTTGCGCACGTCTTCCACAATCGGTCGGGTCCCGGATAGTCGGGTGCACCCTCGAAGAGTACGATCGTCGCACCCAGCCCGAGCGCTCCCAGGACGAGAAAGGGCCCCATCATCCAGCCCATGTCGGTGTACCACAGCATCCGATCGCCGGGACGTACGTCCATGCAGAGGTACTGATCGATCATGTTCTTGAGCGGGAACCCGGCATGCACGTGAACGACGCCTTTCGGTTTCCCCGTGCTTCCCGAAGTATAGAGCAGTAAGAGCGGATCATCCGCCGAGGTGCGTTCGTACGAAGCGACCGGGTCGGCGCGCGAAACGTACCATTCCCAATCGTGATCGCGCCCCGGCGACATAGGGACGTCGATGTGCGCGCGCCTGAAGACCAACACGTGCTCGACGCTGCGCGCTTGTGCAAGCGCCTCATCGGCGATCATCTTCATCGGGACCGGTTTTCCCCGCCGGGAAGCGCCGTCGACGGTGACCAAGACCTTGGCGTTCGCATCGACCAGCCGCGAGGCCAGCGCAGCCGCCCCGTAGCCGGAAAAAGCCGGGACGGCGACGGCACCGATGTATCCGATCGCGAGGAGGGCGATGGCGGTCTCCGGCAAGAGGGGCATGTAGATCCCGACGGTCTCACCCTTGCGGACGCCGAGCGCACGGAGCGCCCCGGCCAAGCGTCTCACCGCATCGCGCAACTCCGCGAAGGTGTACCGCCGGACGTGACCGTCCTCGCCCTCCCAGACGAGCGCTTCATCGGAGCCGCGGCCACGCGCCAGATGCCGATCCAGACAATTCGCGCTCGCGTTGAATGCCGCGCCGACGAACCAGCGCGCGAAGGGCTTGCCTCGGGAGAGATCGAGCAGCTCGGTCCACGGCGCATCCCACTGCAGATCGAGCGCCTCGACGATCGCGGCGTTGAACCGGCGGATATCGGTCGCGACCGCCTCGAGGAGCGCCTCATAGCTCTCGACCCCGTAGCGCCGCAAAAACGCGGTGAGGTTGGCCGAGGCTATTTGGTCCTCGGTCGGACGCCAGACCGTGCCCGAGATCGGAGACATCGCCACGCGGACGGAGTTCCAAGACGTGAGCGACCGGCCCTTGCAGGGCCGCAAAAGACACCTATGTGGAGCAGCGTCAAGCTTGCGCTAAGGTAAAGGGGCGGAATTTTCATTGCAGAACGAAATCGCGCTCGGCATCGTTCCGAGTGAGACGCGGTTCCGCGTCGCCATGTTCCATCCGCCTTTAGAAAAGGGATGCCTTCATGAATAGATTCCTTGCTGTCGCCATGGCGGCGGCGTTCCTCGCCGCTAGCGGGACGGCGATGGCCGATCAGGCCAAGAAACCGCACCACACCGTCGTCGCGCAAGCGACCCCGAAGGCTTCGGCCACCAAGAAGCCTTCGAAGAAGAGCACCTCCTCCTCTTCGATGAAGAAGTCGAAGGGCTCGAAGCCGGCCCCGAAGTCGACCTAAAGCTCTTCAGCTCCGAGTTCGGTGGAAGCGCGATGCTCGATCATCGCGCTTCTACTTTTTGGGCTGCGTACTCACCCAGACGGCGCAGGGCCTCGGGGGAGCCCGCGGCCAGCCGCTTCCCGATCATCCAGACGGCGAGACTCCCGAGGATTCCGTCGACGGCGACGCCGTACGCCACCCGCGCGCCGAGCGGCCGCGGTTCGACGTCGAACGACAGACGGACGCGGGCCGGAGGCCCGAAGCTCGTCTCGAGGGCGAAGCGACGCAGTGGGATCACCTCGCTGATCGTGAAGGCCGTCTGACGAAAACCTCGCGGTTTGAGCGTGGCGACGACTCCCACCGCGAGCGGTCCTTCGATCCACATCCACTCGAAGCGATCGTGCCAAAACGACCAGCGCCGTCCGTCGATGATCGCGTCCCAGAGCGCAGCCGGGGCGGCGCGCGTCTCGACGCTAGCCTGCGATTCCCAGTGCACGGCTCACCGCTTCCTTGCAGCCGCGGCCAACGCGGGACGACGCGCGGCCGCCGGGACCGCCGCACGCTGGCTCAGACCCGCGATGATCTTCGGCGTCGGGCAGAGCTCGTTGACCGGACATCGTTCGCACAGCGGCCGAGCAGCCTTGCAGATCTGACGACCGTGCAAGATCAGCCAATGGTGGGCGAAGCGCCATTTCGCGCGCGGGACGAGCTTGGTGACGTCGTCTTCGACCTCTCGCGGCGTCTTGCCGAGCGTCAATCCGAGCCGGTGCGCGACGCGGAACACATGCGTATCGACCGCGAACGCCGCCTCTCCAAAGACGACCGACATCACGACGGAGGCGGTCTTACGTCCGACGCCGGGGAGCGCTTCGAGAGCCTCACGCTCACGCGGGACCTCGCCGCCGTGTCGCTCGACGATCGCCTTCGAGGCATTGATGATGTTCCGCGCCTTGGTTCGGAAAAACCCGGTCGATTTGATGATCTTCTCGACATCCGAAGGCCGCGCCCGGGCGAGCGCCTGTGGGGTCGGATAACGCTCGAACAGGACCGGTGTGACTTTGTTCACCCCGGCGTCGGTCGACTGCGCCGAAAGGATCACCGCGATGAGGAGCGTCCAGGGATCACGATACTGGAGCGCCGTGGCCGCGTTGGGATAGGTCTGCTCCAAGATCCGCAGCTCGCGAAGGGCGACTGCGCGCGAAACCTTCTTCGTAGGGAACGGAATCTTCACCGCAGATGCCTTTCTTCAAGCAGGCCGATCCGACCATCCCGCCCGGACAGGCCGTGACCGAAGGATTCCCCGTCCTCCACGTCGGCGACGTCCCACGGTTCGATCCGGCGACCTGGCGCTTGCGGGTCTTCGGGATGGTAGAGCATCCGTTCGAGCTGACCTACGACGAGTTGCGAGCGCTCCCGGCGGCCGAATGGCGCGGCGACATTCATTGCGTCACCCGTTGGACCAAACGCGCGACGCGCTGGCGCGGCGTCCCGTTCAAGGTGTTGGCCGAACGCGCCCGCCCGCTCCCCGGCGTCACGCACGTCATCGAGCATGCCGAGAACGACTACACGACGAACGTCCCGCTCTCGATCATGCTCGGTGACGACGTCTTGGTTGCGTACGAGTTCGACGGCGCGCCGCTCGAACCGCTCCACGGCGGACCGGTCCGGATGCTCGTACCGAGACTCTATTTCTGGAAATCGGCGAAGTGGCTGAACGGCTTGGAATTTCTCGACCACGACGTCCAAGGCTTTTGGGAGACGCGCGGCTACCACAACGACGCAGATCCCTGGAAAGAGGAGCGCTACTCGGGGCTCCCCGCGTGGTACGGTTAACGCGCGTTACTGCTGCAGCGAGCCGCTGATCGTCACCGCGCAGGCGTTCGAGCCGGCGGTCGCCGCCGCCGAATCGGTGACGAAGATCGAGATCACCGTATCGCTCGTACCGTTGGGGACGAAGTTCGCCGTGTTGTTCGGATCGACCGTCACGGGGAGTAACCGCGGATCGTTCGACTGGCCGTAACACAACGGCGTCCCGCCCGCAGTCGTCGCAACCGAGAACGCGATGCCGGGGGCGGTCGTCGCGCTTTGGTAGACGACCGGCATCTGTACCGCCGTCGGCGTCCCTCCGGCCGCCCCGTTCGTGACGCTGACACCCGACGGCGTCGTGAAGGGAGGACCGCACGGACCGCTCCCGTTCGCCGGCGCTTGGCAGAAGATCGGATAGAGCGTCGCCGTCGGATTCCCGTTTGCATCCTTGATCGTCGGATTCCCCGCCACGTTGTGATAGACGACGACACCTTGTCCGGCGACCGCCGTCACGGACGGCTCTTGATACAAGACACACCCGGTCGCGGAGGTCCCGCCCGAGCCTATGCTCGGATTGACGATGACGAGCGAATAGTGCGCATTCGAGGCGAACGTATACGGTCCGCAATTCGCATTGGGATTCGCGGGGACGTTCCCGTTGGTCGACGCTTCGTAAAAATAGATCGTGTGCGGCGTGCCGGCCGATACGTTCATGTACGGTTGCACGACGCCCGGCTGGGCGTTGGTGTTGAGCGTCCCGTTCTGATCGACCTTATAATCGACGGCCTGCAGAGCGGGATTCCCTTGAACGATGCGCAGCTGCGCGGTCGGTCCCGACGGACTCGAGCTCGAGCCGCTCCCTTTGCAGGCCGTGAGCGCCCCAACGGCGAGCAGTCCGGCGACCAAAAGACGAAGGTTCGACATGGTTCGAACCTACCTCCGCTAGGCTAAGCGTACCTGCCCGCCGTTGCGCGAAACGATCCCGTCGCGTTCGAGAGCTGCGACCAATTCGGCGACGTCTTCCGCGCTGCGATCACCGAGCTGCGCCTCGAGCGCGGCGTGCAGATCGAAGAGGGAGATCGCGCTCCCCGGCGGGAGCTCCCGAAGGAGATCGACGATCCGGCCTCGCGCATAGCGGGTCGTCTCTTCGAAGCGGACGACACGCGGCGCGGGACGCGCCGGCTGCAGCCGCGAGATCTGCACCGTGTCGATCGGCGCCGCGGCGCAGCGGCTGCGCAGCGGGCAGAGCAGGCATTTCGGGGCACGCGCCGTGCAGATCGTCGCGCCCAAATCCATCATCGCCGAGTTCCACGCAAAGCTCTTCCCACGTGCCAGCATCGCCCGCGCCGCTGCATCGATCTGACGCGGCTCGGCGCGGCCGGGCAGCTCCAGTCCGAAGTGGACGCGATGGACGATGCGCCGAAGATTGGTGTCGAGGGCGACGTCGTCGAGGTTGAAGGCGAACGCGCGGATCGCACTCGCGGTATACGGCCCGATCCCGGGGAGCGCGAGCAGCGCCGTGCGCTCGCCGGGCAACTCCCCGGCATATCGCTCGACGATCGCGCGGGCGACGCGCTGCAAGCGGACCGCGCGTGTGTTATAGCCCAAACCGCGCCAGGCACGAACGACGTCGGCGGTCGGGGCCCCCGCCAAGGAACTCACGCTCGGAAAGGCCGTGACGAAACGCTCGAAGATCGGGACGACGCGGTCGACTTGCGTTTGCTGCAGCATGAACTCGCTGACCAGTACGCGGTACGGCGTCGGTTCGCGGCGCCAGGGCAAATCGTGACGGCCGTAGCGCTCGTACCACGCAAGCAAATCGCCCGCGGCTGCGCTCATCGCGCGCTCGCGATCGCCTCGCCGATGCGCCGGATCCCTTCCTCGATCTGATCGCGCGGCACCGGCGTGAGGGCGAGCCTAAAGTTGTGATCGCCTCCCGACGAGGCGAAGAACGCCTCGCCGAACAAAAACGAGGCTCCCTTCCGTTCGGCCAGATCGAGCAGCGTCCGGGCACGCAGCTCGCGTCCCGCCGTCACCCAGAGATAGAAGCCTCCGCCGTTGCGCACAACGCGCACCGTCGCCGGCCAATGGCGCTCGATCGCCGCGAACGCGATCGAGCGGCGCTCGCCGAGCTCGGCCCGAAGGGCCGCGACATGCACATCATAGACGCTCCGCAGGTAGTCGGTGACGCCGGCCTGCACGTAGAGGCTGCTCGCCATATCGACCGACTGTTTCCGCAAAAGCAGGCGATCGTAGATCGTCCGCGGGGCACACAGCCACCCCAGCCGCAGCGACGGTGCGATCGTCTTGCTGAAGCTGCTCAAGTAGATCACGTCCTGGGGGCTAAGTGCGAGCAGCGGCCGCCCGGGCTCGTTCGCGAGCTCACCATAGGGATCGTCCTCGAGGATCGGGACGCCGGCGCGTCGCGCGAGCGTCACCAAGCGCTCACGGCGTTCGGCGCTCATCGTCACGCCGGTCGGGTTGTGCAGCGAGGGCATCGTGTAGATGAAACGCGGCCGCCGGTTCCGCAGGATCGCCTCGACGTGGTCGACGCGCATCCCCTGGTCGTCGACGGGGACGGGGATCGCGCGCAAGCCGGCGATCTGAAAGATCTGCAGTGCGCCCGGATACGTCGGCGCTTCGACGATGATCTCGTCGCCGCGCTCGGCGAGGCTTTGCGCGGCCAGCGTGATCCCTTGGGTCGAGCCCGTGAGGATCAAGACGTCTCGCGCCTCGACCGCGCAGCCGCGCCGTTGCATCCGCGCCGCGATCGCCTCGCGCAGCGGGGCGTACCCTTCACTGCTCCCGTAGGAAAGGACGAAGTTTTCGTCTCCGCCTACCCGGGCGAAGGAACGTGCCAGATCGCCCAACGGCGACGGCTCGACGGGGGGCACCCCCTGAACGAACGCGATGCGGTCGCCATGATCGGCGGCGGCGAGCTCGCCGAGGACCGCCGGGAAGGCGCCGACGTTCCAGGGCGGGAGCCCGGCCCACCAAGGGACGCCGCTGGCATCGCTCCCGCGATCGATCCGCAAATCGGCGACGACCCGCGAACCCGAGCCGACCCGCTGCTCGATCAACCCGTCGGCGGCCAGCTCGCGATAGGCGTGGACGACGGTGCTGCGGTTGACGTTCAGCCGCCGGGCGAACGCCCGCTCGGGCGGCAAACGCGATGTCTCGGGGAGCGCTCCGGCCAAGATCTGCTCGCGTAACCGCTCGTAAATCTGCCGGTAGACCGGAACGATGCTAGCTCGATCGAGCTCGATTTGGACTTCCGACCAGCCATTATGGGCTTTCACCCCTCCATATTTAGGAGTGGAGCCCGCCATTCCCCGGCTGCCTGCAGGAATGGACCAGAAATTGGATGACTCCAGGAGTCGTTTGGCGGTCGGAGGATTCTTTCCGGCCTGCTATGATGCGAAGGCCATTGTGACGGGGACCCGCCTATGATCGATACGACCGATCCAACCGCTGCGTTAACGAGCGCCGAGACGATAGCGCCTGCGCCGGACCCGCAGGAGACGCAAGAATGGCTGGACGCGCTCGACGGGGTGATCGCCGCCGAAGGTCCCGAGCGTGCCCGCCAGCTGATCGATCTCCTCGCCGCCAGGGCGCATCTCCGGGGCGTCCGTATCCCGATGGGGTTGACGACGCCCTACGTCAACACGATACCGGTCGGCGAAGAGCCGAAGTATCCGGGGAATCTCGAGTTGGAGGCGCGCATCCGCCACTACGTCCGCTGGAACGCGATGGCGATGGTCGTCCGCGCCAACCGCGAGCACAGCGATCTCGGCGGACACGTCGCGACGTTCGCCTCCGCTGCGACGCTCTACGACGTCGGTTTCAATCACTTCTGGCGCGCCCCGTCGGAGTCGTTCGGGGGAGATCTCGTCTACATCCAAGGCCACTCCTCGCCGGGCATCTACGCCCGAGCGTTCGTCGAAGGACGCCTCACCGAAGAGCAACTCGATCATTTTCGGCGCGAAGTCGACGGACGCGGCCTTTCGTCGTATCCGCATCCCTGGCTCATGCCGGACTTCTGGCAATTCGCGACCGTCTCAATGGGTCTGGGACCGCTGCAGGCCGTCTATCAGGCGCGTTTTCTGAAATATCTCCACGATCGCGGGATCGCCGATACGAGCGGGCGCAAAGTATGGGCGTTCCTCGGCGACGGCGAGGTCGACGAGCCGGAATCGCTCGCCGGGCTCTCCCTCGCAGCGCGCGAGAAGCTCGACAACTTGATCTTCGTCATCAACTGCAACCTGCAGCGGCTCGACGGACCGGTTCGCGGAAACGGGAAGATCATTCAGGAGCTCGAGGGCGTGTTCCGTGGAGCCGGCTGGAACGTCATCAAAGTCCTGTGGGGACGCCGCTGGGATCCGCTCTTCGAGCGCGACAAAACCGGGAAACTCGTCCAGCTCATGAACGAGACGCTCGACGGCGACTATCAGACGTACAAGGCGCGCGACGGCGCCTATGTCCGTCAAGCGTTCTTCGGAAAATATCCGGAGACGGCCGCGCTCGTGAAAGACTACAGCGATGAAGAGCTCTGGGACCTCAATCGCGGAGGCCACGACCCTACCAAGGTGTACGCCGCATACAAGGCCGCTGTCGAGCACACCGGCCAACCGACGGTCATCTTGGCCAAGACGATCAAAGGCTACGGGATGGGCCAGGCCGGCGAAGCGATGAACATCGCGCACCAGCAAAAGAAACTCGTCGTCGACGATTTGCGCCTCTTCCGTGACCGTTTCAACATCCCGGTTTCCGATGCGGAGATCGAGCGCGTCCCGTTCCTGCGCCCACCCGAGGGAAGCCGGGAGGCACAGTATCTGCGGGAACGGATGGCGCGAATGGGATCGCTCCCGCAACGGCGCCGCGCCGTCGAACGTCCGCTGATCGTCCCGGGCGTCGAGATGTTCAAGTCGTTGCTGGAAGACAGCGGGGAGCGCGAGTTCTCCACAACGATGGCGTTCGTTCGCGCGCTGGGGACGATCGTGCGCGACAAAGAGCTCGGTCCCCGCGTCGTCCCGATCGTCGCCGATGAATCGCGTACGTTCGGGATGGAAGGGATGTTCCGCCAGCTCGGGATCTATTCGAGCGTCGGGCAGCTCTACAAGCCGCAAGACGCAGAACAGCTGATGTGGTATCGCGAAGAGAAGAACGGCCAGATCTTGCAAGAGGGGATCACCGAAGCGGGTGCGATCTGCTCCTGGATCGCCGCTGCGACGGCTTACTCGACGCACAACGTGCAGATGATCCCGTTCTTCATCTTCTATTCGATGTTCGGTTTCCAGCGTATCGGTGACTTCCTGTGGGCGGCGGGCGACCAGCGTTCACGCGGCTTTCTGCTGGGCGGCACGTCGGGACGCACCACGCTCAACGGCGAGGGTTTGCAGCACGAGGACGGGCACAGCCACCTGATCGCCTCGACGGTCCCCAACTGCATCCCCTATGATCCGACCTATGCCTACGAGCTCGCGGTCATCTTGCAGGACGGCCTGCGCCGGATGATCGCCAAACAGGAAGACGTCTACTACTACATCACGGTGATGAACGAGAACTACCGTCACCCTGCGATGCCCTCGGGGGTCCAAGAGCAGATCCTCAAGGGACTCTACCTGTTGCGCGAGGGTGAGAAGTCGAAGAAGGGTGGAGCACGGGTACAACTGATGGGCTCGGGGACGATCCTGCGCGAGGTCCTCGCAGCCGCCGACCTGCTCCACGACGATTTCGGGATCGAGGCCGACGTTTGGAGCGCGCCGAGCTTCACGCTCCTACGCCGCGACGGGATCGAGGCGGTACGCTGGAATATGCTGCACCCCGGAGAGAAACCGCGCCGCCCCTTCGTCGCGGAGCAACTCGACGGGCACGAAGGCCCCGTCGTCGCCTCGACCGACTATGTCAAGATGTATGCGGACCAGATCCGCCCGTTCGTCGAGCGGCGCTTCGAAGTACTGGGGACCGACGGCTTCGGGCGCAGCGATACGCGTGCAAAGCTTCGCTCGCACTTCGAGGTCGATCGCCGTTGGGTCGCGCTCGCTGCGATGAAGGCGCTCGCCGACGAGGGGAAAGTCCCGATCGAACGCGTCGCTGAGGCGATCAAGAAGTACGATATCGATCCCGACAAGCCGAACCCGGTAACGGTCTAACGATGGCGCGTACCATCGAACTCACCGTCCCCGACATCGGCAACTTCAAGGACGTCCCGGTCATAGAGGTGCTGGTCGCGCCGGGCCAGACGATCGCCAAGGAAACCCCGCTGGTCACGCTCGAGTCGGAGAAGGCGACGATGGAAGTCCCGGCCTCGAGCGCCGGGACGATCAAGGACGTTCGGGTGAAAGTCGGCGACAAGGTCTCGCAAGGGACGGTCCTCGCCATCGCCGAGGTCGAGGACGCCGCAGCCGGCGTCGCTTCGGCACAGCCTGCTCCGAGCCAACAGCCCCCGCAACCGCCGCCTCCCCAAGCCCCACAACCCGGGGCTCGGCCGCCGACGGCGACCGGGACGATCGAGCTGACGGTCCCCGATATCGGGAATTTCAAAGACGTCCCGGTCATCGAGGTCATGGTGGCGCCGGGCCAGCCGATCGCGAAGGACGATCCGCTCGTCGTGCTCGAGTCCGAGAAGGCGACGATGGAAGTCCCGGCGAGCACCGCCGGCGTCGTGAAGGACGTTCGCGTGAAGGTCGGCGACCGGGTCTCGCAGGGTACGGTCATCGCCTCCGTCGAGGTCCCTGTGGCGGCAGGGCAATCGGCGGCCGGACCGGCGGCCGCCGCGGCGCCCGAACCGCCGCGGACCGCAACGGCGTCACGGCCCGTCCCGCCCTCCCCGGCGACCCTGATTCCGCCCTCCGGGAACGGTACGTCGAATACGGCCTCCGCGGCCCCGCAGACCGTCGTCCATGCCAGCCCGGCGATCCGGCGTTTCGCGCGCGAACTCGGCGTCGATCTCGCGGCGGTCAAGGGGACCGGACCGAATAATCGCGTGACCCGCGAGGACGTCCAGAACTTCGTGAAGCGCGCCCTCGCCGCACCGCCGACCGCCCCGGCCGCTGCGGGCCTTCCGTTCGCCATCCCGGCATGGCCGAAAATCGACTTCGCGCAATTCGGCCCCGTCGAGCGTAAGCCGCTGACGCGGATTCAAAAGATATCCGGGCCGGCGCTTTGGCGCAATTGGGTGATGATCCCGCATATCACCCAAAACGAAGAAGCCGACGTCACCGAGCTCGAGGAGTTCCGCAAGGCGCTCAACGCCGAACAGAAGGACGCGAAGGTGACGATGCTCGCCTTCTTGATCAAGGCCTCGGTCGCGGCGCTGATCCGCTTCCCGGAGTTCAACTCGTCGCTCGAAGGCGAGGAGTTGGTCGTCAAACGCTACTACCACATCGGGTTCGCGGCCGACACCCCGAGCGGACTCCTCGTCCCCGTCGTGCGCGACGCCGACCGCAAAGGCATCCTCGAGATCGCACGCGAGACGGCCGAGCTCGCGGCCAAAGCGCGCGACGGAAAGCTCAGCCCGGCGGAGATGCAGGGCGGGACGTTTACCGTCTCGAGTTTGGGCGGTATCGGCGGCTCCAACTTCACGCCGATCATCAATGCGCCGGAAGTCGCAATCTTGGGTGCGTCGCGGACCAGGATGAAGCCGGTGTGGAACGGGAGCACCTTCGTCCCGCGCTTGATGCTCCCGCTCTCGCTCTCGTACGACCATCGGGTGATCGACGGCGCAAAAGGCGCGCGTTTCGTCACCTATCTCGCGACCGTCCTCGCCGATCTGCGTCGGCTCTTATTATGAGAGCCGGAAACATCGCTTTCTTCATCAAGGAGTCCATCTCTTGGCTGAATATACTGTCGACGCGGCCGTCATCGGGGCCGGCCCGGGCGGCTATCACGCCGCGATTCGGCTCGGACAGCTCGGCAAAAACGTCGTCTGCTTCGATCGTGACGAAGTCGGCGGGGTTTGCCTGAACTGGGGATGTATCCCGACGAAGGCCCTTCTTCACGTCGGCGAGATCTCACGCCAGATCGCGCACGCCGGTGAGCTGGGCCTGAAAGTTGCGCCGGCCGACGTCGACCGCGAAGGCGTCCTGCAATTCAAAGACAACGTGGTCAAAGCAAACGTCGGCGGCGTCAAGCAGCTCTTCAAGGCGAACAACGTCACCTTCGTCTACGGCGAAGCGTCGTTCGTCGATAAGAACACGATCGCGGTCAAGAAGCGGGAAGGCGGGACGGACACTTATAGGACGCAGGCGACCGTCATTGCGACCGGGAGCGCACCGATCGACGTCCAGGCATGGCCGCGTGACGGCGAGTTCATCATCAACTCCGACGACGCCGTCAAGCTCACGAAGCTGCCGAAATCGATCCTCATCATCGGCGGCGGCGTCATCGGCCTCGAGTTCGCGACGGTCTATACGCGGCTGGGAGCGAAGACGCTCGTCGTCGAGATGCTCCCTCAGCTGCTCACCGGGACCGATCTCGAGATCTCTCGGACACTACAGCGGATCTTGAAGAAACAAGGGGTCGAGATCGCGCTTTCGACGACCGTCAAGACGCTCGAGAAATCGGGGAAAGGCGTCAAGGCCACGATCAACGGTGAGTTCACGAGCGGCAAGGACGAGACGCACGACTTCGAGATGGCGCTCGTCGCCGTCGGGCGGCGGCCCGTCTCCGCCGAGCTCAACCTGGCCGCAGCGGGGCTCGCCGTCAACGAGCGGGGTTTCCTCGACGTCGACGTCCAACGCCGGACCGCGGTCGACGGGATCTACGCAATCGGCGACATCACCGGCGCCCCGCTCCTGGCACACAAAGCGATGAAGGAAGGCGTCGTCGCAGCCGAGGTCATCTCCGGCGACACCTCCGCCGCGTTCGATCCGGTCGCGATCCCGAACTGCGTCTATACCGACCCACAAGTCGCGACGGTCGGCCTCTCGGAAGAGGAGGCGAAAGCGGCGGGCTACGAGGTCCGAATCGGGAAGTTCCCGCTGCTCGCGAGCGGACGCGCGCGGACGATGAACGAGACCGACGGACTCATCAAGCTCGTCGGTGACGCCAAGACCGATCTCCTCCTGGGGATGCATATCGTCGCGCCGCAAGCCGAATCCCTGATCGGCGAAGGCGTGATCGCGCTCGAGATGGGTGCGACGGTCGAAGACATCGGGCTCTCCATCCATCCTCATCCGACACTCACCGAATCGATCATGGACGCCGCCGAGGCGATGCACGGCAAAGCGATCCACATCCCCAATCCCAAACCAAAGGCGGCGGCTGCAGCGCGTTGATCGCCCGGTTGCTCGATCTGGGGCGGCGACCGTACCGTGAGGTGTGGTCGTTGCAGCACGAGATCCACGAGCGCGTCGCGGCCGGGGAGGCGCCGGCGACGTGGCTGGTCGTCGAACACGATCCGGTGATTACGCTCGGCCGCAACGGGCGGCGTACCAACGTCCTCGATCCGCGTGGAATCGAGGTCGTCGAGGTCGAACGGGGCGGCGACGTGACCTTTCACGGGCCCGGTCAGCTCGTCGTCTATCCCATCATGAAGCTCCCGCGCTTTCGCGAGATCGTCCCGCTCGTCCGAGCCCTCGAAGAGACGGTGATCGAGACACTCGCTCACTTCGGCATCAAAGCGCACGGCCGCCCCGAGCACCGCGGGGTCTATGTCGGCGACAATGCGATCTGCGCCATCGGGCTCGCGGTCAGGCGGATGACGTCGCTCCACGGAATCGCGCTCAACGCCGACATCCCGCTCGACTACGACCGCTTGATCAGACCGTGCGGGATGCCGCAGTTCGGGATTACCTCGATCAGCCGCGAGATCGGTCGCGACGTGACGTGGTCGCAAGCACGCGACGCGTTCTTGCCGGTCGCGGCACGGCGATTCGGGCTCGTATTCCAGCGGGATGCAACCCCGGCGCCGGCCGGGGCGTCGAACTATTGAGCCATGGCCACGATCGATCTCATCGCCCCTCAACCTCCGCGAAAGCCGCCGTGGCTGAAAGTTGCGCTGCCGGGCGGCCGGACCTACCTGGATCTGCGTGAGAAGCTGCGCGGTCTCGATTTACATACGGTCTGTCAAGAAGCGATGTGCCCGAACATCGGCGAGTGCTGGGGCGCGGGGACCGCGACGATCATGATTCTGGGCGACGTCTGTACGCGGGGTTGTCGGTTCTGCAACGTGAAGACGGGAAACCCGCGCGGCGAGGTCGATTGGCTCGAGCCGAAGCGCGTCGCGGAAGCGGTCGCGCAGATGGGTTGGAAATATCTCGTCTTGACCGCGGTCGATCGCGACGACCTGGCCGACGGAGGCGCTTCGATCTTCGCCAACACGGTGCGGCTGATCCACGAGTACGTCCCCGACGCGAAGGTCGAATGTCTCACCGGTGATTTCGCCGGTGATTTGCACGCACTCGACGTCGTCCTCGATGCGCATCCCGAGGTCCTTGCACACAACCTCGAAACGGTGCGGCGCTTACAGGCGACGGTCCGCGACAAGCGCGCCAATTTCGATCAGTCGCTCTCGATCCTGCGCCACGCCAAGGAGAGCGGGAAGGTTCGCTACACGAAGACCTCACTGATGCTCGGATTGGGCGAGACGATCGAGGAGATCGAAGATGCGATGGAGGCGGCGCGCGGAGTCGGGGTCGACATCTTCACGATGGGTCAGTACCTTCAGCCGACGAAACGGCACCTGCCGGTCGTTGAGTTCGTCACCCCCGAGAAGTTCGCGGAACTCGGCGAGCTCGCCAAAGCCAAGGGTTTTCGGCAAGTCGTCTCGAGCCCGCTCTCGCGCAGCTCATACCACGCCGAACAAGCCTTCCACTAGTCGCAGCGTTGCGGGACCACCCAAACGAGCTCGCCGCGCCGAGACGAGACCTCCCCTTCGATCGCACCGCCGTGCGGCGTAACGAGCCGTGGACCCGGCCGAAAGCTCGCTGACGCACGCCCGCCTCACCGCGGCACAACGGCGCTTGGCGGTTTGCACCCTCATCGTCGGGACCGTGATGGGTTCGATGGACGGGACGATCGCGAACGTAGCGTTGCCGACGATCGCCGGCGACCTGCATGCGAGCGCCTCGGCTTCGATTTGGGTCGTCAATGCGTATCAGCTCGCCACGACGATCTCCCTTCTCTCGTTTGCGTCGCTGGGCGACATCTTCGGCTATACGCGCATCTACCGGCTGGCGCTCGTCGTCTTCATCATCGCGTCGCTTCTGTGCGCGATGTCGCGCTCGCTCCTTGCGCTGACGCTCGCGCGCCTGCTTCAAGGCTTCGCCGCCTCCGCCCAGATGGCGGTCGCCCCGGCCGTCGCCCGGAGCCTCTATCCGCCGGCGCAGCTCGGGAGGGCGGTCTCGAACAGCGCGCTCGCCGTCGCGATCAGTGCCGTCGCCGGTCCCGCCGTCGCAGGCCTCATCCTCTCGCTCGGACCGTGGCCGTGGCTCTTCCTCATCAACGTCCCCTTGGGGATCGTCACGATCGTACTGGCCTATCGCTACTTGCCCACGCAAGCCGGGACGCGCCATCCGTTCGACATCCAAAGTGCGATCGAGAGCGCTCTGACGTTCGGCCTCTTCGTCGTCGCGATCGACGGTCTCGGTCACGGCGTGAATCGTCTTGCGAGCGCGTTCGAATTCGGAGCGATGGCGATCATCGCGGCCGCGTTTCTGCGGCGCCAATTCCAGCTCGAGGTCCCCCTCCTCCCGATCGACCTGTTCAAGGTTCCGATGTTCTCGCTCTCGATCGCGACCTCGTACCTCTCGTTCGTCGCTCAAGCGCTCACGATCGTCACCTTGCCGTTCTATTTCGAAGACGTCTTGCGCTTTTCAGCGGTGGCGACCGGACTCTTGATGACTCCCTGGCCGATCACGGTGATGTTCGTCGCCAAGCCTGCGGGACGGCTCGCCGACCGTTATCCGGCCGGCGTCCTCACGACGATCGGGATGGGAGTGGTCGCGGCCGGGCTCATCCTCATCGTCCTCCTCCCGCCCCATCCCTCGATCGCCGACATCGCATGGCGCATGGCCGTCTGCGGGCTTGGGACGGGTTTCTTCCAGTCGCCGAACAACCGCGCGATCCAAGGGAGTGCGCCGATCCGGCGCAGCGGCGCAGCGGGCGGGGTGCAGGCGATGGCGCGCGTCACCGGTCAGACGACCGGGGCTGCACTCGTCGCGCTGATCTTCGGTTTATTCGCCAGCGGCGTCCACGCCAGCCGCGGCGCGATCATCGCAGCGCTCGAGCTGGCCACGGTCTTCGTCGTCGCCGCCGGACTGATGAGCAGCCTGCGCTTAAGCACGCAGGTACAGGGCGACGGCGCTCCCCAGAAGCACCACGCCGAACAGAAGCCGCAGGACGCGATCGGGTAGGCGGTGCGCCGCTGCGACGCCGGCGGGGACGCTGAAGATCCCGCCGATCGCGAGCGGGATCCCGACCGTCCACACGACGTCGTGCGCGAGCGCGTACTCGGTGATCGTGACGATCGTCCCGGGAGCGACCATGGCGAGGCCCAAACCTTGGGCTGCGGCTTGCGTCATCGCGAAAAACCATGTAAACAACGGGACCGCGAAGATCGCACCGCCTACCCCGAATATCCCCGAGACGGCTCCGCCCACGACGCCGATCGGGATCACCGCCGGCCACGGCCGGCGCGCCGTCGGCCGCTCACCGAGATCTCGCTTGCGCGGAATGAGCGTACTCGCGAACAGAGCGACCTGAAAGGTGGCGAACGCGATCCGTAGCGGCGTACTCGGGACGGCGGTCGCGATCCTCGCACCGAGATACATGAACGCGATCCCCGAGACCGCCAGCGGAACGGCCAAGCGCATGTCGAGCCCGCTGCGTTTGCGATACTGATAGAGCCCGATCAGCACGTTGGGCGCGACCATCACCATCGCCGTGCCCTGCGCGTGCTGCTGATCCAATCCATAGAGGACCGCAAGCATCGGGATCGCGATGAGTCCGCCGCCGATCCCGAACAGGCCGCCGAGGGCACCGAAGAGGAAGCCAAGGACGACGTCGAGGGCGAAGCGCGCTATTTCCAACCGTTACGCTACGCGTAGATTCCCCGCATACGCAGCGCCCGTACGACCCGATCGATTGCGACGACGTACGCCGCGGTGCGAAGCGGGAGCCCGCGTCGCCGCGCAAGCTCGCGCACTTGGCGAAAATTGCCGAGGAGCTGATCTGCGAGCCGTTCGTTGACTTCCGATTCCTTCCAAAAAAAACCGGCCCGGTCTTGACACCACTCGAAATAGGAGACGATCACGCCGCCGGCGTTGGCGATGATGTCGGGGACGACGATGATCCCCCGATCCTCCAGGATGCGATCCGCCTCCGGGCGCGTCGGTCCGTTGGCCCCCTCGACGATCAACGCCGCTTTGATACGGCCGGCGTTTTCGAGCGTGATCTGATCTTCGAGTGCCGCCGGGACGAGGACGTCGCAGGGTTGTTCCAAGAGCTGTTGATTGGAGATACGCTCGCCGTCGCGATACCCTTCCAACGAACGGTGCTCCTCGCAGTACCTGATCGCGCGAGCGACGTCGATCCCGGCCGGATTATAATACCCCCCGCTGACGTCGGAGATCCCGATGACGCGTGCACCGTGCTCGGCGAACATCTTGGCCGTCACCGATCCCACGTTCCCGAAGCCTTGTATGATGATACGTGAAGAGGCGACGTCTCGGCCCATCTCGCGGAGCTGATCGATCGCGCACAGCGCGACCCCGCGGCCCGTCGCTTCGATACGCCCGCGTGAACCGCCGAGCTCGACCGGCTTCCCGGTGACGATCCCCGGGGTGTTTTGACGGACGTGCATCGAGTAGGTGTCCATGAACCAGGCCATGATCTGCGGGTTCGTCCCCAGGTCGGGCGCCGGGACGTCTTTGTCCGGACCGATGACCTCGACCAGCTCCGCCGCGTAACGCCGCGTGATTCGTTCGAGTTCGCCGGCGGACAGCGTCGTCGGATCGCACGTCACGCCGCCTTTCCCGCCGCCGAACGGGAGATCGACCACGGCACACTTCCATGTCATCCAAAAGGCGAGCGCCGTCACTTCGTCGAGCGTGACGCCGGGATGGAAACGGATCCCGCCCTTCGCGGGACCGCGCATGAAGTTGTACTGGACGCGGTACCCGGTGTAGACTTCGAGCTCGCCCGAATCGCGCTGAAACGGGATCGCGACGACGATTTGACGCGACGGATGCGTCAGGATGGCGCGCGTCCCCGCATCGAGATCGAGGATCTCCGCCGCCTCGTTGAAGTAGGCGATCGCCTCGCCGAAGACGGAGACCTCGTGCGCCCGCTTATACATTATTAAGGCGCTCCGGCCCAGCCTGCGCGCCCCCCGTGCTCCGCACAGGGCCCCCGAGCCGCGGCTCCCGCACCATCTCCTTCAACGCTCCATCCCCCGAGGGGTC
>Ga0209810_1001445_pt1 | contig 35806 bp, 35 predicted proteins | sample Coa_R1_7_FD_187159 | JGI IMG/M metagenome (GOLD analysis project Ga0209810, IMG submission 187159) | Surface soil microbial communities from Centralia Pennsylvania, which are recovering from an underground coalmine fire - Coalmine... | ecosystem: Environmental > Terrestrial > Soil > Unclassified... | reverse complement strand
GGGAGGGAGTGTGCGGGGGCAGGATCGGTTCGATCAGTGCCCAGAGTTCATCGGGAAGAAGTGGTTTTGCCATACCTGCTTCTTCCATAATCCTAACAGCAACCTAACCGGTTTTGTTAGGTGCTCTTAATGTAGCACATACTCCAATATGCATAGCAATATGTATTCCACATAAAGAAATCGAGAACTGGCTGTTGGCAAGTATCGAATCGATCCGTGGTAAGCCGCTAGGAAAAGAACCCGGCATTGATGTGAACGCGCCACTTCCTGCTAATTTCGAAAAGGTAGATGCAAAAGCTTACTTCAGCCAATATATGCTAAACAGCGCACGGTATAAGCCATCAATTCACCAAGCTCTTATTGTCCGGCATTTTGATCCCTCTCTCTGCACCGGGCGTTCATGCAGTTTTGAAGTATTGTGTCGCCGACTCAACCAACTGGACGCTACAGTCCGAGCAGGCAGTAGGGCAATCTTTCCTTGATCACTACTGCTCATCCCGCACTTTACCGAAATAGTAAAACAGATACGAAACACCCCTGTCTATCTCAAAACCGGGACATACATTTTACCGGAAAGACAAACCGTTTACTTGATCTCATGTCCGCCATCAGGCCATCTCTCGATGTTCCCTGGCCTGGCGCTCAATCTCTTCACTGTGCGCGGCAAAATAATCCCAGGCTGCTATAAGATCCGAGGTGTTCAGAGTTGGATAAGCTTGAAGCAGTTCACCATCACTTAAGCCCTGGCGCTTATATTCCACAAGCAGCCAGACGGGTATGCGAGTGTCGCGTGTGCAGGCATCGTCGCCCATCACTCCAGGCGTGGATCTGATTGGTTCGACAGATTCAGCCTGTTTGGCTGGGATGAGAAGCAACTTGTCGCCATAGGAGACAACGAAATCCACGTGGCCGTCTCGGGGCTGAAGCGAAAGCTCACCCTGAAGAAGCCTGTCGGCCAGGAAGTCCAGAAGCCGATCTTCGGCAATACCTGCCTTATTGGCAAGCTCTCGTAGCACGTGCTCGCTCTGTTCGCTTAGTTTAATCGTCCGTCTCATGGCCTTATTCTAGCTCTTTTGGCGAAAGCTTGCAAGTCCCAAACTCTACGGTGAGTTGAGCCAATGCCTGCGTCTATATAAAACACCGACAGAGAAGCCGTCAGACAGCCCTAGACTCATTCCGCCCTCGGCGGCTTGACAACCCTGTGTTCCTCCCTCTACAATGGATGTATCTTGACGCAACACGAGGAAGTGGAATATGCCACCCTGTGCGATGACGGAGGCGCAGTGCCTCTTCTATGAAGCGAACGGCTATCTGGTCCTTCCCAATGCCCTGTCGCCTGAGGAACTGGCCGCTGTGCGGGCTGCCGCCGACCGCGCGGAGGCGACCTGGCGGGCGGATCTTACCCGGCCCGGCGGCCGGGGATCGAACCTGGAGCAGGTCCAGGCACCCATCGAGTATGATGACGTGCTTCTCAATCTGCTCGTCCATCCGGTCGTATTCCCCATCGTGCGGGAGCTGCTGGGCGACGACGTCTCCATGATCGACAATGATTTCTTCATCACGCGGCCTCACTCAGGTTCGCACGCGCACTGGCATCACGACGTGGGCATGGCGGGCGTCTATCATCCCCGCTCGACGATGATGGTCAAGGTCTTCTACCTGCTGACCGACGTGCCGGAAGGCGGCGGGGGCACCGCGCTGATTCCCGGCTCACACCGCTTCCCGGAGGGGTTCGTCCTGCCGAAGGTAGAGAATGCCGACGATATGCCCGGTCACGTCAGCATGACCTATCCTGCCGGCACGGCCTATCTGTTCAACGGGCGCATCTACCATGCGGCCCTCAACAACCGCACCGACCATAGCCGGCGCGTCCTGATCTACAATTACGGGCATAGCTGGATGCGTATCTGGCAGGGCTACGAGCCCTCAGAGGCCGTCAAAGCGAAAGCCAGGACTCGCGTGATGTGCCAGTTGCTCGGCATGGGCGATGCCTATGGCTCGTCGCTGGCGGGACTGCAGGACTTGAACGAGGTATAGAGAGGCAAGACGCGCGGGAGCAGGGAGTTAAGCATGGAGCGGAGCGTCGGGATTGTGGTACATCGGCGGAGTGCGGAAGCCCTGGAGTTTGCCCGGCGGGTGATCGCCTGGCTGGCTGAACGCCACATCGCGGTGCGGCTCGATAGCGAAGCGGCGGTCAAGCTGGGGCATCCGACACTCACCTGTCCCCCGGAAGGCTGGAAGACCGTCGAGTTCGTCATCACCCTGGGCGGCGACGGCACGATTCTGACGGCGGCCCGCATGGCGTCCCCGTGCGGCGTGCCGATCCTGGGCGTCCACATGGGCCGGTTCGGCTTCATCGCCGAGCTGCATCCCGACGACCTTTTCTCGCACCTGGAAGAGATTCTCGACGGCAAGGTGCAGATCGAGGAGCGGCTGATGGTGCGCGCGGAGGTCTGGCGGTCCGGAGAGCCGGTCCACAGTGGGGTCGGTTTGAACGACGCGCTTGTCAAGAGCGCCATGGCGCACCTGCTGCAGCTCAAGACCAATCTGGGTGGGGAGGAGTTCGCCACCTATCCGGCCGACGGGATCCTCGTCGCTTCCCCCACCGGCTCGACCGCCTACGCCCTCTCGTCCGGTGGGCCGCTCGTGGCGCCGACGGTCCAGGCGCTGGTGATCGTGCCGATCTCTCCGCATACCCTCAGCGCGCGCCCGCTAGTCGTTCCTTCGGACGAAGTGATCGAGATCGAAGTCGAATCGGACGGCGGTGAAGTGATCTTTGCCGTGGACGGCACGGAGCGATTCTCTGTGCAGAACGGCGACCGCGTGGTGGTGCGCCGCGCCGACTACCCGACCCGCCTCATCGTCCTCAATCACGCTACCTTCTACCGTAAGGTCCGGGAGCGCTACCTCTATGGAGAGCGCCTGAACGGCTGAGCAGCCTCATCGACCGGAAACGCAAAAAGCCTGGGAACGCGATATGCGCTTCCAGGCTTCATTTTAAATAGGGCTACGGGGAATCGAACCCCGGTTACCGAGCTGAGAACCCGGCGGCCTGACCGCTAGCCGATAGCCCCTCGGTTGAACGCCGAGATAGTATATCATACTCGCTTGCGAAAATCAAGAATCCGGCCTGGCAAAAATGCGGCTTGCTCGCTTTAGAAAGTGCGCTGAGAGAAGAGACGCTTCCACCAGGTCGGAGCCGTTTTGTCGTTCTCCGTGCCGGCTGGCTCCGAGGGATGCAGCAGCGCTTCGGCACCTGTCTCGCCGGATACCGTGTGGATGAGTCGATGGGAATTATGGCTTGTGTATCCGACAAATTCAGACCGTTATCTGCTCGCACTCGTCCTTTTGAGGCTTGCTCCCGGCTTGAAGGAGAAATTCCCCGCAGTTCCACGGATATAGAGGCCGGATGCGCCTGCCGCTAATAGACACGAACGGCACGCCTGATGTAGGAGGAAGGACCGTGTTATTGCCCGAGGCACGCACGTATATCGGCAAAAAATGCGAAATCCGGTGGCGGGATCGTGACGGGAACACGCAGACAACCATCGCTCCCGTACACGACGTCACCTATGTCCCGCTGTACGGGGCTTTTCTAATTACCGATTCCGACGATATCCGCTTAGACCGCATCCAGAATCTGCAGCCCGTCGAAACGACGGAGGAAACTCAGTCCTTCAGCGTTTGGGGTGTTAAGAAGAACCCTTCACGGTAGTGCAGTCCGCGCGTGAGCATATAGAGGAACTCTGCCGGCTTCTTGGGCTCGACCCAGGCGAAAAACTCCGGGCTGAGACGGGCCGCCGCCGTCATGTTCTGGGTGATCAGCGACCCATTGTCCCGAATATACCAGTAGACCGCCTGCACCATCACCACGTCGGGCGCATTCCCATGCCTGATCATTAATTTCGATAGTAGGGGCTCGGCATCGCTCACCCGCCCGCCCTGCATATAGAGACAGGCCTGCTCTATCTTCGCCAGCAGGTTCTCCGGATCGGACTTCAGGACAATATCCACCAACTGCAGCGCCTCTTCCTGATGGATCGCCTGGCCGCGCATCGCCAGGATCGCGGCGTAGTCGAGGATAGGGCCGCTCTGGTAGGGCGCCAGGGACAACGTCTGTCCTAACGCCGTCTCGCTCTCGGCACCGTCATTGGTCGCCAGGCACAGCGCGTATTGCGCCTCCGCCATGTCCGGCATCCGGCCCACCACGTCCTTTGCCAGAGAGAATGCCTCCCGGCGCTTGCGATCGGTATCCTCCGTTTTCCCCGTGTTCGCGATCGGTACTACGCGCTTGCCCAGCACGCTGTCCGCATAAGCGGCCACGATCAGCGAGGCGGGGACATGGGCGACCAGATCGTCCGGCAGGATCTGGGCGCGGGCCTCCTCGAAATGCTGCTGGCGCAACAGCGCCAGGGCATTCAGAGCGCGGGAAACCGCGTCGGTCTTCTTGAGCACCTCCAGCGGCTGCAGCAGCCGGATCGCGTCTTCCGGCTGTCCATTCATGATCTGTGCCAGCGCGAGCCGGTTGACACGCTCGACCGGCGGATTGTCGTCTCCTGCGATGGCCAGACTATACTCTGCGACTGCTTCCGCAAAGCGCCCATCGTTCATGAGCGCGTCGCCAATCTCTACGTGCCCCTGCGGGGTCACCTTGCCATCCGCGCCAGGCTTGTTACGCGCTTTGGCGGCTTCTATCTGGAGGTCGCTCGCGCGGCGCCAGAGATCGAGCGCTTTCTGGAAGTCGGCCACGAAGTGGGGGGAGTTCTCGATCCGAAGCGCCCGCCGCATGCGCAGAGCGATCAGTTCCCGCATGGCGTCGGGACTTTTGTCCAGGTCTTTGGCGCTCTCCAGGGTCGAGATGGCGCTGTCCAGGTCGCCGTTGGCCTCGGCAATGCCGGCCAGCACGCGGTTGGCGGCGAGGTCGCCGGGGTCGGCCTTAAGGGCGCGGCGGGCGTATTTGCGGGCCGTGTCGTAATCTTTGGCCGTCAGGGCGTCGTGAGCCTGCTTTGCCAGCGCCCCCGCGCCTACGCTCAGCCCATTATCCACGATTAGCGAAACAGAGACCTTCTTCGTGCGCTGGCTGCTGTCGTAAGCGGTGACCGTCAGGGTATGCGCGCCTTCGGTCGTCTGGAGGGTGTCCCAGACAAACTGATAGGGGACGCTGGTGGCGGTCACGACCGGCGCGTTATCCACCTGGAACTCGACTTTGTCAATATCGGCGTCGCTATCGACATGAGCGACGATGGTCGTTACATCGCTTACCTTATCCCCGTTCTTGAGATCCAGGGTGACCGTCAGATCGGCACGCGCGGCGGGGGTGGCGAGCAGGAGCAGGCCGAGCAGGAGCAGTTTTTTCATTATCTGACTTTCCAATAGGACTACCAGGGATGCGGACGCAAGTGCGCCGGCGCGCCCGCCATAAAATAGGAGACATCGCCGATGCAATCGCGCACTGTCAGAGTGGTTTGCGCCGGACAGCGCAGGTGAAAGACAGCCTTCACCGTCTGGCCCGGCGGCAAGGTATCGAAGAAGGCGGGATCGGCAGGCCGGCAGATCACCCCGGACGGCAGGGCGGCGCTGTCCATGCCGAGCTTGACCAGAGAGACGCTCTGCAGGCCGGTGTTGGCAAGTGCTACGGTGACGGTCACCAGGTGCGGCGCGGTTTCCTCCTGAGCGTTTAGGGACGCAGGCCGTGCCTGGAGGTCAGGCGTGGTTTCCGAGGCTGTAAGAGTCACGTCCGGCACGAGGCCGAGCAAGGCAGCGCTGGTCTCCGCCAGGGTCTCCGCGAGATGGTCCAGCGCCTGTTGCGCCGCCTTACCGGAGCGGGCGGGAACGGCACCGAGGGCTTGATCGTTGCGCTGCAGAGACCGGGCCTGCGCCGTCAACAGGAGGAGGCGGTGGATGCAGCCGATGCGCCGGCTTAAATTGCGGGAGGAGCCGGGATACAGGCCACCCAGGTAGGACTCGCCCTCTTCCAGAATGCGACGGATCTGGCGGGCCGGGCCGGGGGCAGAGCGCGCGAGGGCGTGCAGGCGTGCGAGGGCATCGAACATCGCTTCGCGCGCCTCTCGTCCCGTATCGGTGTAGCGGAGCAGGCATATCTGCCCTGGCGCGAGCGCCACCCAGTTTGTAACCACTCCACGACCGGGCAGGTCCCGGCCTCCCAGCCGTGCTATGCGCGCGCTCATCGGCGATATTCCGGCCGGACCGGGCATGATGCCGGATGCCGGCGCGCCCGTCTGTGCCCCGTCGGGAGAAGAGACGGCGTTGCTCGACAGGAGCCGAGGGTTAATGGCAGATGGTGGCTCGCCGGGCGGGAAGGCGCCTCCGGGAGCGGGCGCTGCCTGGGGGGACGGAGCGCCGGTCGATACGGGCGAAAGGGTCAGCCGCTCGATGCGATAGATGCCCTGCAGCAGCCGGACGCGCACACGCACGCGTGCCTCCTGGCCCGTTCGATTGACCATGCAGAGGGTCGTTCCTGCCGGGAAGTGGGCGGCATAGACGCCTAAGGCGCTTTCCACGGCGCGATCTGCCGGCCGGGAGGAAGCAAGCTGCGCAACGGCGCGCGCACGCCGGGAAGCCAGTCTGCCCCAGGTATACCAGTCTGGGAGGGACTGTAGCGCAGGCGCATTTATCGCAGGCAGAGGCATGCCGGCCACCGGCATCCCGTCCAGCAGGCCACACAGGGCGGCCCGATCTGCAGGCGACGTGCGGCTCGCGTCCGCCTCGACGCGAAACCATAATGGGGCTCTTAGAGCTTCCTGTGGCTGCGGCTTCTGAGTCGACGTGGCTTGCGTGGGAACCGGCGACAGGGTCGCTGGCCTATCCGCCTGGCCGGCGCCGAGCGAAGCGGCGCCCCGCACGAGCGCCAACAATATTCCCGCCGCCAGCACCACCCCAGGACCCATCTTTCGCAGCCGCGCGATGGTCTGCGCGTCCAGACGCATTCTCATTCCCTTGTCTCCTCGGCATGGGGCGGTTCTTCTGCCGCTGTGGCGAGAACCTGCTTAAAACGCCGCTCGAACTCTTCGCGCTCCAGCCGGACCCGCCGCCGGCACTGCAGGCACTCCAGGCCGACATCGGCTCCCGTGCGCGTGACCATCCATTCGTTGCCGCCGCAGGGATGGGGTTTGCGCAGGCTCACACGCATCCCTACGGCGACCGGTATTCTCTGCGTCATACGGTTCTGCCTGTCTTTGAAGCGCCTGAATTATACTCTGTAAAACTTACCGGGGTCAACGTGCCCGACTGCCCGTCAGGCCTGCTCCCATCAGACGGTTTCCTTCGGAACAAATGGGCGCGGCCACTCCTTTTGTTCACGAGCACTCATGAGGTCCCGGAGACCGGAGAGAAGGACGCCCACTGCCATCACCACGAGCAGCCAGGTCAGCCATCCGTAATCGGTAAGTGTCAATCCAGTTGGCAGGCGGCCCCAGTGCAGAAGCGCAGGCAGCAGGTACGCCAGAAACGTGCCGTAGAGGATGCCCATGAGCGCATGCATGACCCGCTCGCCCGGCGGCAGCTTGCGCGTGCGATCTTCTTCCAGAAAGTCCGACAACGTGAGAACGATCTCCGCCACCAGCAGGAGCAAAAGCCCCCATGCCAGCAGCCCGTTCCAGGCCAGCCAGCCGAGCGTGCCAAACAGCAGGGCGTAGATAAAATCGCGCAGCGCGTGCAGCATAAGCTCGTGGCGGGCATATGGGCGCGCCGGCAGGCGAAGCTTGTATTCATGGTAATACAGGGTATCGAACGCGCCGAGGAAGCCCTGCGCGGCCAGCAGGATCAATGCGATCTTCATAATGGGGCCACCTCCCCTTCGTAGCGCGCCAGCAGGCCCAGCAGCGGCGCTTCGATGCGCATGTCGATGATCCAGCATGTCTCCTGCCCGACGACAATGGCGGTAATGCGCGGCGCAATGGGGCCTGGCAGCGGCAGAAACAGCAGCCGGCACTCGAGGGAGGTAAACCGCATTCCCGTCTGGTCAGCCTCCACGCGAAAACCGAACCGCAGCGGTCCGGCCGCCTCTACAAGCAGCCCCTTTTGCTGCCATTGCACCGTTTCCAGCCGTTGGCCGTCGAAGTAGCGTATCCAGCGTTCTCTCTTCCGTTCGGCGCGTATTTCCAGCCGGAGGGGCACGCATTCTCCCGCACGCGGCAGACTCAGGAGGTCGGCGGCCAGCGCGCGCACCCGTCCTCCTCCGCGCTCCACGCGCAGGAGGCCTTCCGCAACAGCGCCCTTCTCCTGTCCGTGAACACGCCGCAGTATCGGAGGCAGCGTGTCGAACCCTGCACCCAGCAAGCGCCGGTATAAACTCGAAGGTGCAGGACTGCTATCGCCCATGGACTCAGTGTACCCTTTCCGTTCCTCTAAGTCCCCCTCCCCTGTTCTTCCGAAGGCTCGAGGAATGGGGAGCGACAGGAGAGCGCCGGAGGCGACAAGTGATGGCGACAAGAGACGAGCGAAGCTCGATCTCGCTCCGTCGGCGATGAGAGGGGCGGGGATAGGCGTAGCCGCGGGGGCTGTTTGCTGAAAGGGACATCACCTGGACAGCAAGGCGTGCAGGGCGGCGTCCAGATCGGGATAGCGGAACGCGTAGCCGAGCCGGAGGGCGACGGTCGGGAGGGCTTTCTGGCCGATCAGCAGGGTCTCGGCGAACTCGCCAACAAGGGCGCGGAGTGCAACGGCGGGCACCGGCAGGAAGGCCGGACGGTGCAGCGCGCGGGCCAGGGCGGCGGTGAACTGCGCGTTGGTGACCGGGTTCGGTGCAGTGACGTTGACGGGGCCGCTTACCTCCGCATGCGTGGCCGCCCAAACGTAGAGGCCAACGGCATCGTCGATGTGGATCCAGGGGAGCCATTGCCGCCCACTGCCCAGCTTTCCGGCTAGTCCAAGCTTCCAGAGCGAGACCGGTAGCGGCAGCGGATAGAGCATGCGCTCCAATGCGCCGCCCTGTCCCAAAACGACGGAAGTCCGCAGCCGCGCGACCCGGACGCCGCACGCCGCCGCCTTCTGCGCTTCCGCTTCCCACTGCCGGCAGACCTGGGCTAGAAAGTCGTCGCCGGGGCCGGTCTCTTCTGTGACCGTCTCGTCCTTGCGGTCACCATAGACATTGATGCCCGACGCGCTGATCAGCGCGTCGGGCTTGCTTTGGCCCGCGCAGATGGCCGCGACCAGCACACGCGTGGTCTCGACGCGCGAGTCGAGGATCTTCTGCTTGAATGCCGGGGTCCACTTCTGCGCCCCGATCGGCTCGCCGGCCAGATGCACGACCGCATCTGCCTCCGCGACGGCCTGCTTCCACTCCGGCGCGGCGTTTTCTCCCCAGGCCAGGCATGACGCCTGCGGGCCGAGGGTGGTGCGCGCCCGCTCTGGATCCCGGGTCAGCGCCGTGACAGTGTGACCGGCCTGCATCAACGTTTTGCAGACCGGCCGCCCGATAAACCCCGTTGCCCCCGTAACGACGACTTTCATTTAAAGATCATTTCCTGCTGCTAAAGTGACGAACGCCAGGTAGTTGACGGCCCGTTTGTCATAACGGGTCGCAACGCAGGCTCTATTAATCAGACACACTCTCATTCGCTTTCCTGCCGGCGAACGAGGATTCAGGGTAAACCTTATCAGAAGACAGCGCGAATCCGAATGGAGAGCTTAATTTATGGACCAACAAACCGCACCCTGGATGCGCCTTGTTTTGTGGGCGGCAGCCGTCTATAACGTCGTTTGGGGCGGCTGCATCGTCCTGTTCCCCCTGTTGCCGTTTCGATGGCTTGGCATGAGACCACCCGACTATCCTGCGATCTGGCAATGCCTGGGCATGGTGATCGGCGTGTACGGGGTGGGTTACGCCTGCGCGGCGTCCGCGCCTTTACGTCACTGGCCGATCGTGCTCGTCGGCCTGCTTGGCAAGCTCCTGGGGCCGCTAGGATTCGTGCTGGCGGCGCGGCGTGGCGAGCTGCCCTGGCGCTTTGGCTGGATCCTGCTCACCAATGATCTGATCTGGTGGCTGCCTTTTGCCGCTATTCTGCGGCGTGCCTACCAGCCCCCTCTCCTTCGCAAGGAGAGGGGGTAGGAGGCGAAGCGCAAGTCTTACCGGGCGGCTACAGCGACCTGATTCGAATAGGCGCTCTCTCCGACGGCCGTCACGGCGGTGACGACATAGTAGTAGGTGACCTTGCTCGGCGCGCTCAGGGTCACGCTCGTGGAGGGAGAGAGAGTTTTGATCAGGATGTATGGCCCACCGGAGGCCGATGATCGATAGACGTTGTTGTAGAGCAGGCCCGAGGCCGTGGATTGGGTCCATTGAATCGTGACCCGGCCCGGTCCTCCAGAACCGGTGACTTTTGTAGGCGGCGGGATCGGGTTCGGGACGGCCGACGTCTGGCTGGAATTGCCGCTCGTGCCTTTGGCGTTGCTGGCGGACACGACATAGTAGTAGGTCGTCCCGTTGGTCACGGCGGTATCGCTGTAGCTGACATCGGCGGTGGCGCCGATCTGCGTGTACGGGCCTCCGCTCGTGGTCGCGCGCAGGACGTTGTAGCTGGTCGCGCCAGGGGAAGTATTCCATCCGAGCTTGACGAGCTGGTTGGCGGTCCCGATAGGCGCGAGGCCGGCCGGCGTGGGCGGCGGCGCGGTGGCCGTGCCGGGCGTCATGACGATGGTCGTCAGCGAATAGGGCGGGACCGTTTGCACAAAGGTGGGACCGACCCCGGACTCGGAGGAGGTTGTGATGGCGCTGGTGGACTGCCCATACGTATAGATGGTGGCCGTGCCAGCGGGAATATATCCGCCGACGTTGACGGTCACGTTGTAAGTGTTGGTCGGGTCTTTGTTGATGAGCAGCAGCGCCAGGTTTCCGTTGGCCTGCTTGACGGCATGAGCGGCGATCAGGCTGTTGCTCGATGAGGCTCCCGCCATCGTATCTCCCGGCCGGCCCAGATACTGCAGAATGTCGATGCCGTAGTAGGAGGGCGTTGGCGTCTCGGCGGGCGGCTCGGGCGACTGGCCGGTGGAGAGGATGCCGTAGTCGCCGTAGCTGCTGCCGCTGGTATTCGGCCCGTTGTGCAGGGCCCACCACTCGACGCTGGTGACGCCGTTCTCCAGCCAGGTCATGTAGTCGTCCGCCGCGAAGAGGGCGTTGACGATGCTGAGGGTTTGCGGGCCGGGACTGGAGGAGACGGAGTTGGTCTCCGTCAGCCAGATCTGCACGTTGGGACCGCAGTAGGCGTTGAGCAACATCTTCAGTTTCGTCATGGCGGAGGCGATGCTGCTGGTCGAGGAGAGCAGGCCGGAGTCGGAGACGGAGCGCGGGCTCTGCGCGTACCAGTGGATGATGACGGCGTCCGCTTTCGTGCCGACGATGGGCAGGACGTTGGTGTTCCAGTCCGGCGCGGTCCCGTCCGGCCAGGAGCCGGGCGTACAGAGCACAACGCCGATCTTGATGGTCGAGTCCACGGCTTTCATGGCGCTGATAAAGCTCAGCGCATTATTGGCGTAAGCGGTAGGGGAGTGGTCCGTATGCAGATCGCATTCCCAGGCGCTGCCGTATTCGCCGTTGCCGTAAACTTCGTTGCCGATCTCCCAGTACTTGACGCCATAGCCCTTGGTGATATTGGCGTACTGGACCCAGCCGGCGGCCTCATTGGGATCGCCGCCCGCCGTGCCGGCGCTGTTGGAGCCGTAGTTGGCCGTGATCATGACGTTCGACACGCCCGACTGCGCCATGACGCTCATGAAATTGTCGAAGGTGTTGCTGGGGTTGGCATAGCCGCTCTGGCCGGTGGTGATGGAGTTGGTCTGCCAGTGGTAGACATCCGAGGTCGAGCCGCCGGGCCAGCGCACGGGCGCGAGATGGAGCGGCTGCAGCATGCCGGGGAGGGCAGGATCGAGGAGAACAGGGATCCAGACGGCTTCGTTGATGCCGAAGGCGTTGCTGTTAAGCGTGTTCAGGGCGGTGCCGCCGCTGACATTGACAGTCGCGCTCGATTGGGCGAATACCGTACGCGCAGGCCCAAAGAGCAGACAGAGCGAGAGTGCGCCTACAGTGCACCAGACATACCGCTTCGTGGCTTGCATGATCTGTCTTTCCTCCAGTCTGTTGTTTTGGTGGTCGAGCTGTAGCTGCTTTCCTTCCTTGCCTTTCTTCGGAAACGCGCGTTGCGCCAGTAAATCAAGTCCCGGCTCGTTTGTGACACTCCGCACGCGATGAATCGTGGCGGCTTCTCGGTATTTAGCGCGTGGCTTCAACCGAGCAACGCAGGTGCGGATGAAATCTTACACCTGTGGCCCGTGCCATGAGGGCTACTACAGGGATATATCCCTGATACTTCGCAAGCAGGTTCAAGGCCCCGACCATATCTCTATGCCCACAGAAACCACAAGCCGAATAACGATACCATCGGCCGTTGGGCTTCTTTCTGTTCTGACACTTCGGGCATGTCTGGCTGGTATAACTTTCTTCTTGCAAAACGACCATTATTCCAGCGCGTTTTGCCTTGTAACTAAGATACCTGCGCACTTTGCCGAAATGCCACTAGTGTAACCTCTGATTCTGGACTTGGCCTTGATCGTTAGCCTTGCGAATAGAGCGCACATCCCCTATCACGACGGTCTGAACCTCGGTAGCTATCCAGGTCGAGACGAGCCGGCGCGTGGTCTTGTGCAGCACATCACGGATTTTGTTGTCGAGGTCTTTCAGTATACTGGCCTTGCTTTTCTTAAGCTTTCTCCAGCGGCGGGAATGTTTCTTCTTCGTATCCATAGCCTTTTGAAAGCGGGCCAGGGTCTTGTTTCGGAGACGTCTGAGACTTCGGAGATACCTGCCATTGGCAATCACCCCATCGCTAGTCACAGCCGGATGGATCTCACCCATATCAACGGCCACCGTACGGCCTTCTTCCAAGGGTTGGGCATCGGCTTCATTGTAGACGGCAATGGCTTCATATTCAGTGCCTGTCCAGTGGATAGTAAGAGTCTGCGGGCAGCCCCACGGCCAGTCCAGCACCAGAGGAGCATTGCCTCTGCCATTGGAACAGATGAGTTTGCCATCTTGAAGTCTTAACGCCGTATTCTTGTACTCCACACGGAAGAAGTAACGTCTGCGGTGTGGGGGACGCGCTTCACGATCCGTCTTGCGTCGGGTTCGCCAAGATTTAAGAGAAGCACAGAAAGCCTGTACGCAGGCGTCTGCAGTATGGGCATGAAGTCGATCGGAGGTGTGCCAGCGCATCAGAGAAGAGGCTTTGAGCCAGATGCCTTTCTTCCTCACCGTCCGCCAGAAAGAAATGAGCGTAGCCGAGTAAATCTGTCCACACTCTCTGGCGAGTGCGTCCATCTGTTCTGTCCTGCCGATTTTGAGTTTTCGGACAGTGTACATACGGGTATATTTTACCCAAAAATCCTTGTTTCCTTCTATCGAGATGAAGCCTGTGTCAGAAAGGGAGTGGAAAACCCATCAAACTAGAGGATCAATCCATTTTGACTGGTGGCGGGTTATAATTGGTCAATAACTTGTAACCGCTCTGCCTCCCAGCAAAGCCGTAGGATGTCGAAATTAAGCCTCCTCCCTTCCTCTCACCCAACAACAGAGGAGGGGAGATTCCAAAGTTTTTCCTCTCTCGGAGTAAGAGAGGAAGTGGAAAGCGTGTAGGTGATTAACTGATCTATGTTCGCATGCCATGAGTCTGCCTGGTAAAGTGTAGATGAGCCAGGGGACAGGCAAACAAGAAGGCGACTATCCTCAGATAGCCGCCTCCATTTGGTACTCGGCATTCTATTCTCTGGCAGCTAGGCGCTCAGGCTCACCGAAAACCTTTACGAGCGAGCTAGTGGCCCCTGTGCGGCAGCGCATCCGAGGCGACCGTTTTCTGTTTGGTGAAGAGATTAGCTTGATCGGTGAGGGCAGAGACGCGAGCCTTCAGATCATTTATCTCTTTGACCTGTACTTGCAGCCCTTTGATTTCCTTTTGTTGCTGCTTGATAGCCTCAACGAGTACAGGAACGACACGGGCATAGTCTACCGCACGGTAGCCTTGATTGTCGGTAGTGACCAGTTGGGGCAAGACCTTCTCCACCTCTTGAGCGATAAAGCCGATCTGCCTTCCCGTGTCGAAATGTTTGTCCTTGTACGCGTTGTACTTCCAGTTGAAGGAGACACCGCGTAGTTTCTGTACCTTATCAAGCGCATCGGGGATAGACTTTACGTTAGTCTTGTAGCGGGCATCGGATGAGACAGTGAAACCGGTTGCGAGAACGTAGCCATTGAAGAAGCCTGCGTTATGATTAGAACTTCCAGTATCTACGTAGATCCCGTAATTAGCAAGGCTAGAAGTGTAGATACCGTAGTTACTGGTACTATCAGCGTAGACGCCATATCCATCTCCGCTAAATGCATAGACGCCATCTTCTCCGCCTCCTGCTTTGACGCCGACTCCATAATTGCTCTCACCGTCGACCCCGACACCGCTTCCGCCGCTAAATGCGTAGATGCCATTTCCATTAGTGGTAGTAGCGTAGACGCCAGTAGAACCACCGGAGAAATAGCCTCCGTCACCATTGTTGCTATTGCCATACACTGCCACAGGAGTGCCAGTTGTTGCTGTGTTGTTGCCGTAAACACCATAGTCACCGGCATTATTTGTCGTGCCGAAAACGCCAGCACCTGTCGAACCGCTAATACTGGTATTGCCGTTGTTGCCGACGACACCAAAGCCGCTAGAACTGCCGGTTTGGCCATAAGCGCCAATAGCGTTCCCACTAGTACCTGCGTTATTGGCCCACAAGCCGTAACCGGTCGGGCTGTAGCCCACCGCTTGCACCCCGATGCCCGCTCCGCTGGTAGCTGTACTCAAGCCCACCACGGCATAGCCCCCCGAAGCACTGGTTGTCCCTTTGACCCCGTCCGTATTCCCACTGCCGATCACCCCATAGGCGCCTCCCGTACCCGAAATAGCTACGCTGGTGCCGGTGCCGGAATTGGTCACGGAAAAGGCAGTTGCGTTAGCGGAACTGATCGTGCCGGTGTAAGGCCAGGTCCAGGAGCCATTGTCCCAGGCGATGGCACTACCTGCCAAGCCTATCAAGCCTACCAGGGCGATAGGATAACGAAACTTCCATACTTTGTTGGCTTTCATCTGTCTCCTCCTTCGAGGGATGGAGGCGTCCTAACCGCCTTCCAGGTCGGCAGACGTCTCATTGGGTGATTTTCCTAACTTCACTCGAATCAAATGCCTCCCGATCCTTTCTGGGAACGGCGGAAAGCTGTGAACATACGACCGATCAACACTATTATATCATCAAAAGTGCCGATTGTGACTCATAGTCCGTAGATTCCTTGTCCACATTTTTTTATGATGGGGGCATGGCAAGCGAGCAAGAGGAGGATATTCGCATTCGATTTGGACGGCGCGTCCGGCAACTACGGCAGCCAGAGGCTTGTCTCAGGAGGATTTTGGCTTCGAATGCAGCCTGGATCGCACCTATATATGCTGGTATTGAGCGGGGAATGAGGAATGTCAGCCTGCGGAATATCGAAGCCCTAGCACGGGGTCTCGGCATCTCTATCTCTGAATTATTCGTGGATATTCAATAATAAAAAAGGCCCACCGGTTTCAATGATAGGTCCTGTATCACCGACATGTGTCAATCCAAAATTGGATTCCACACAAGTAAAACAGTCACCCTTGATAGACAGATTTCTATATTTTTTGTCCGAAGGTTCTTAGAACCGTAACAAGCAGCCAGCGGATATTTTAGCCGCTGGCATAGCTAAAGAGGGTGAAATTAATCCGCGAAGTACTGTATGCTCCAGCCTGTCAACTCAAGCGAAGGATCTGGAGAGGTGTTGCCGTAAGTGTACACGTTACCCGATAGCTGAACTGATGGTGGAGCATTCTGATTATTTATTACTTGACCGTTAGCAGGCAATTGCCCCAGGATCAGAGTTAGATAATTTGAATCGGGTATAGGGCCAAGCGCATCCGTTGCTTTCGCTGGCGCTGACGGATTGATGGTGTTGGTGGTAATGAAGTTGACCTGTAGGTACTTGATGCCCTGCGCTTGTTGCAGTTCCTGCGTCGGAGTCAGGCCAGGATTGGAGGCATGGACGAGCTGGGTCAGATAGATTGTAAATTGAAGGGTTGAGTTGTTTAGAAGGGTGTATTGCGCAGGCTGGCCGTTGGACACCAGCTCGACTTCTTGGGGATTGCTAGGATTGGGATGGATGAAATGGAAGAGCCCAAAGCCATACGGAAGTGCGCCATTATACTCGACATAGTCAGAGTATCCGAAGGTGCTGCCATCCGAACTAGCTACAAAGCCATTCGGGCCTCCTGTCGGCTGAAAGATGGCGACGGGGCCGGGTGCCCCCGGATTGCCCGCGGACGTGGCTGTCTGGCCCGGCAGATTGACAGCATAGTTGATGACGAAAAAGTAGTAATAGGCTGGATAAATGCCGTTGCCGGTCAACGGGTTATTCTGAACGGTCATCGTAACTACCAAGCGGGGGCCGGTGAAGCTGGTCTGTGTGGTGGGCGGTTGCATGGCACAGCCGCTGGCCAGGGTCAAGAGCAGCAGGGCGCCGAGCGTCGTCCAAATTAGCCGGGCATTAAAATACCCGTCTTGTGGTCCTTCGGACAACCGTCCTGCGGACGGAAAACCTTTTTTCATGCGTTCGCCTTTCTTCCATTCATCGAATCTTCTTGCCTGCGCGGGCTAAGGTCCTATCCTCGCGCTCTCCCAAAACAGGAGCGGGGAGAAAGCGGCAGGGGGCAGCTTGCAGCGTCCTACAGGATCTCCCCTTCTTTATGCGAAGGGAGTGAAGATGAGGGCAAGACATGCCAGTTGGGACAGGGCGTGCCCTTTTCTCCCACGAAAAAGCCTAATTTGTCCTTGACAGGATCGACGACCAAGGCTACCTGCCAGTCGTGGGAGAACACTTCGCCCTGTGTGTCCCGATCGGTGGCGGAGAGAAAGACGCCATGACCAGGATGGGAGTGGTAGGAGCCGAGGATGGTCCAGGCGGCATCCATCTGCTGGAGCCGGGGGGTGAGCGCCTGCCAGGAGTCGGCGGTGTATTCGATGGTGGTCTCCGTCTCGACGGCGCCGTGGGCGGGCAGCGCCTGCTCAATCAGGAGCAGGTAGGCCGCCAAGGTCTCGTCTCGAAACGCCTGTCCGACCAGCAGGCCGCCCTGCTCGTGCTTGAGGTCGCTTTTGAGATGCGTCTGGATCTGCTGGAGGGCTTCCTGCCGGACAAAAATGAGGGCCTGGCCGGTCTTGATCTCCGGCGACCTGGGCAGGGAAAGCATTTCTACGAAGCGGCGCGCATCGACGGGTGTGGGCCGATAAACGTCCTCACGCTCGCTCCAGACGACCTGGTCTGTTAGATCCGGCTCGGGTTCCGGTTTGGGGGCTGGGCCGGACACGGAGATATGTTCTCCATCCTTCTCGCTCACCTCTTGAGGAGGTAGAGCTTGCAGCAGGTCCTCCTCTGCGGGAGCCGGGTTCTCTTTGGAAGAGAACCGGGAGGCGATAAACGCCCCGACAAGCGCGGCGATTCCAACATAGGCGGCGATGCGCGGCACGGAATAGGGTCGGGTCCAGTCCCACAGGCCCGCCGGACCGAGGAAAAGGGAAAAGGGATCACGGAACGCACGGATTCTTTTGTTTGAATCACGGAGAGCACGGATGCCACGGAGGGACACAGATTTTAGCAGTCTCATCCGTGTTATTCGTGAAATCTGTGGCCATCCGTGATTCAGACAGATGATCCGTGGCCATCCGTGATCGAAGAGGGATCGCAAGGCCGCTACCGATTCTCGACGTCCGTCCAGAGTATCTGGTCTCTGGCGTCGGCGGGGGCGATGAGGTCCTGGTTCTCCGGGAGGGCGAGGCCGGAAATCTGCTCTTGCCGGGTCGCCTGCATCAGCTCCTGCAGATCCGGCAGTTGGGGTTCGGAGGGTTCTTCCGGGACGGGCGCGGGTTCCGGGATCGTCTGGCCGAACGTCTGGTTATCGGTGGGAAACAGGAGCAGGTTTTTCTTGGCCCACTCGATCGCCTCTTCGTTGGCGGGGTCGCGGGGATCGAGAAACCGGCGGTCGTACTGGATCATCGCGCCCAGGCGCGCCACGAAATCTTCCAGGAAGTCCGTGGTCCGCCAGTAACCGATGCAGACCTCCCAATTCGGATAGACATGGGGATGAAAGAGGGGCGTAAGCATGCGCACGTGAGGGGGGGCCGAGGGCGCGGGATACCGGGCAGGGAGCCGAATTTCGACCTGATGCACCTCGCGAAAGATGGGTTTGCCTTCGCGCAGCCTCTCGACTCCGCGGCAGTGGAAGGTGAGCACATAGTGATCGGGTGGGTTGCCCCGCGCCGAATCGATCTGCAGCGTGCCCCCGCTATTTGCCGCCAGGGCGCACAACTGCTCATAATCGGCACGCAGGCGCAGGTCTCTGGCATTGGACATGGTCAGGCGATTCCGTGGGTGGCGAGCGGCTGCAGCATAAGCGTATCCCCGTCCCGGACCTTCTCCGGAGTGAGCTGATCGTCGGGCAGCAGCATCTGGCCCGTGCTGATGTTTGCAATCTGATAGTTGACGCCGAAGGACAGCGACCAACGGCGTGTGCTGGTCTTAATCAGGTCGCCGGCGCGCATCTCGCGTGGTACCGTTACCTGGGCCATGCGGGTCCGGTCTGCCGTTTGCATGATGATGGATACGGTTCGTCGATTCATGATACTGTTTCCTTAGTGCCGGGCCGTGAACGACCCGTCTCGGGGGCGGCAAAGCCCCCGCTCCTGCGTCGCTGCCCTCATGGGCCGTAAAGCCTAGAAGATATACTCCCCACTCAGTTGGAAGTAGCGGCGGCCCTCCCCATCATGGATGGCCAGCACCTGATATTCGGGTATGCCCAGGTCTGCGAGCGGGCGGCGCGCCAGATGGGAGGCGGCGTCCAGCCAACTGAGAGTTTCCGGCCGGCGGCTTTCGGTGTCGCATTCCGGGCAGTGAGTCAACGCACGCGGACACTTTTCCACGGGCCTCAGAACCGGCTCCGCGCGCCCACACTGCAGGCAGCGCATCTCGGTCAGCAGATCGAAGCCGAGCTCGACGGCACCGTTCGGCAGGCCGGCGCGCTCGAGCAGGTCGAGGGCAGAAAGCTCACGAGGACCGCAAGCCAGAACCTCGATCGGCTCCCATCGCTCATGCGCGAGGCATTGCGCGTTCGCCGGCATGTCCAGTACCTGCAGGCGATAGGGCCTGAGCATCAGGGTGAGCTTCTGGCCGAACGCCATTCCTGGTTTGGTGCTATTTGATACGGTATGCAGCGCCAGAAGTGCCTCATGGACCTGTATGCCGGCGGCAATAGAGGCGACGGTGGCCGTTGTCGGAAATTTTCGCTCGGTCGCTTCGCTGCGCAGTCCACTGCAGGAAAAGCGCTGGTTGCGTTGTTCCCACATCTGGGAGGACATGCTGCACTCGAAGCAGGCTCCTTCGTCGCTGCCGAAGAAAGAGACTTCCGCGAAGGTGGCCTCGATCCCCGCGTCGATCCAGGGCACGCCCGCGCGGCGACAGGCCCGGTTCAAGGCCAGACGCGCATCGATGCTGTCCAGGCAGCCCAGCACGATATCCATGGCGCGATAAACGCCCAGCCCGACATCGTGCTCAAGGTCGCCATCCACATAGTGGACCTCGATGTCGGGATTGATATTCTGCGCACGGGCGGCGCTTACCTCCGCCTTGCTGTGACCGACGTCCGTTTCCCGGAAGAGGACCGTGCGGGAGAGATTGGATATCTCGATCCGATCGAAGTCGACGATCAGGATATGCCCGATCCCCATCAAGGCCAGCATTTTGATCGCCTCGTTGCCGATGGCGCCCGCGCCGGCCACCATCACGCTGGCGGCGGCCAGTTTATCCTGGTCCCACCAGTCGAGGAGGTAATGGCGGGCATAGCGATCTTCGGTCACTCTTTACTCCCTGCAAGACCTCACCCCCACCTCACCATGGGCCTAGCAGCCCTGCCTCTCCTTCGTAAGCAGAGGGGAGTTTCAGGTGGAAGGCCTATTGCCCTTACGGGCGGATTTTAACCGGATGGAAGTCAACCGAGCGGGATGACAGTGTTCTTCCCGTTGCATCCGCAGCAGCGGCCTCGCGCGTTCTCTCTTAGAAACTGCCAGCCTTCCAGGCTGTAGGCCATTTTGCAGTTGGTACACTGGTAAGCGCCGTTGCCCGGCTTGACCGGCTGCCGGGTGACAGGACAGATGAGGGCGACGTCGCGGGAAGGCAACGTGGCCGCCGTGGCGGTAGTCGGCGTCAGAGGCGTGAAGACGATATCTCGCATCTCCAGCGGCTCGATCTCGACGATCTCAGCACTCGGAGGCGGACGGCGCCATATGACCCAGTACCATGCCCAGCGAACCCCTTCCTGAACGCGCTCGATCACGTGTTCCAGGGTCTCCTCGAAGTCAATCCTCATAGTTTTGCCTGTGATCCTGGCTCTATTATACGGCAAGATGTCTTTTTGGACAATGGGACACCTGCTCTCCTATACAGAGGCGGAAGAGCATCGAATGGTTCATCGGGCGGGCTGGTTGACGAGGAGAGGGGGATAGAGTACACTTTGTGTTCGTGGCACAGACCGAGCCGATGACAACCGATATGGAGCCGGTAAACCGACGACCGGAGACGACCATACCAGAGGGGCGGGCGCTAGCCAGACTGCCGGGCGTATGGCTGGCGATTCTGGCGGGGGCGCTGCTGTGGCTGGCATGCCCGCCGGTAACAGCCTGGCTGCTGGCGTGGGTGGCTTTGGTCCCTCTGATCTTGAGCGTGACGACCGCGACGCGACTGTGGCAGGCGCTCTGGCGCGGCTATGTATTCGGCTGGGTGTATCTGGGGGCGGTGTGGTATTGGATCGGTCTGACGATCGTAGCGTGGACGCAGTCGCCGATAGGCTGGGCGGCGTGGTTCGGGCTGACGCTGGTGATGGCGATTTTCTACGCCGTGTGGGGCGGTGCGGCGTGGTGGCTGGCGCGGCGGATCCCTTTCGGCGGCCTGCGCTTGTTCGCCCTGGCAGCCGCCTGGGTGGTGATGGAGTGGGCGCGCACGCTTGGGGCGCTGTCGATGCCGTGGGCGCAACTGAGTTATACGCAGTACCGTTTTCTGCCCATCCTGCAGATCGCCGATCTGACGGGAGCCTACGGGGTCAGCTTCCTGCTGGCGCTGGTCAACGGCGCGATTGCGGCCTGGTGGCAGGACCGGCGGGAAGGCCGACGCTTGCTGGCGATCAGCCTGACGCTGACGGTTCTGGCCGGCCTCTACGGATACGCCCGGCTTGCGCAGCCGAATGGAAGCGAGGACCCGACGCTGCGCACGCCTATCCAGACGAGGCGTTCCGCCCACAGGCAGACATCGCCTCTATTGACGGTCGCCTTGATGCAGGGAAATTTCCCGGTATATGAAACGGCCGAGGATGTGCCACGCGAGCTGCAGACCTTCGAATTTCTCACCCAGGAGGCTGACAACATCTCTCAATATACACGGCGGGGCCATCCGTCGCTGTATGTGTGGTCCGAATCGGCGGCTCCGGAGGACGCCCTGCACGACCCTGCAACGCGGGAGACACTGACGGCACTGGCCCGCAATCATCACGGGGCGGTGCTGGTCGGCTCGCGTCTGGTGGACCCGGTCACGGGAGCGGAGTCCAACGCGTCCGTGCTGTTCCTACCCAATGGAGCAGAGCCTACCGTTTATCGCAAGCAGCAGCTCGTTCCTTTTGGAGAGTTCATTCCCTTCCGGCGCTATCTACCCGCCTTTCTGAATGAGACCTTCCACTTTTTCGATACCGACGTGACGCCCGGCGAGGGGGCGACGGCGCTGCGAATTCCCGATCTGCAGGGAGGCACGGTCGCGCTCGGTCCTTTCATCTGCTACGAGTCGGTGTATCCGCAGTATCCCCGCACGATGACGCGTGCGGGGGCCAACTTGCTGGTGACGCAGAGCAACGATGCCTGGTTCCACAGCCGGGCGGCGATGGAGCAGCATCTGGCTGCCGTGATTCTGCGGGCGATCGAGAACGGGCGTCCGGTGGCGCGGGCGACCACGAATGGGATCACGTGCCTGATGGACGCGCGGGGGCGTATCCTGACCAGCGTTGCTCCCGATGAGGCCACCTTTCAGGTCTATGCCTTGCCGTTAACACAGGAAGCGACACTCTATACCCGTCTGGGCGATTGGTTTGTGGCGCTGTGCGGGCTGATCGTTCTAGGGGCGTCAGGCGTTGGGCGTTGGGCGTTAGGAAAACCGAAGGCACAACCTCTCCTATCTGACAACGTTGACGGAGCGAGGTAATAGGGAGTGGTTATGTCTCCAACGCTTGACGTCTGACGTCGAACGTTCGGAACGCCTGCTCGAACCTTGGGGAAGGGGCAGCACGCGCGGTGTCTTTAAGGGAGTGATCGGTGAAGCTTGAGGTGGTGTCGATACCGGATGGAGAGGCCCGGCTGGCGGGTCTGCGTTATATGCCGGAGACGTCCGCGCAGCCGGTGGCGCTGCTCTACGCACACGGGTTTACGGCCGGGAAGTATAGCCTGGACGGGCTGGCGAGCTATCTGGCCGGGCGGGGATATGAGGGTCTGACGTTCGATTTCGTGGGACATAAGCTGGGCTGCAGCGGAGGAGAGATGCGCCATTTGAGCCAGGCCACCGACAACCTGGCGGCGGCGCTCGCCTGGCTGCGCCGGGTCACCGAAGCAGGGCGGATCGTGCTGATCGGCCATTCGATGGGCGCGGGGGCGGCGCTGCAGGTCGCCGCGCAGGCGGTGGCGAGAGACGTCAGAAGCGCCGCTGCACTCCGAAGCGATCTCAACGGCGTGGCAAAAGTGGCCGGCGTGGTGAGCATGTGCGTGGGCAAGAAGCCGACGGAGGGTTTTGGGCAGAAGATCGGGGCGACGATGCTGGCGCAACGCGAGGACTATGTGGCGGGCGCGCCGCCTGCGGAACTGCTGCGGGAGATGGACCGGATGGTGCTGGCGGCGGGGGAGCTGGGCGGTCTGCCGGCGTTGTTTATCGCGGCGCGACAGGATGTGATCGTTCCAGTCGCCGGGGTGGAGTCGCTGGCGGCTCTGGCGGGGTCGAATGCCGAGTTCGCGGTGGTGGAGGCGGCGCATTTAGACGCGCCCGACCGCTCCCGCGCCACGATCATCCGATGGCTGGAGGACCTGACCCTCTCTTCTTCGTAAGCAGAGGGAAGACCTCACCCCCCGCGGCTACCCCTATCCCCTCTCCTTCTTAAGGAGAGGGAAGACCTCATCCCCTGACCCCCTCTCCTTCGTAAGGAGAGGGGGAATTATAAGGTGGTGGGATAGCGAGAGGTGAGCATGATACGGGTCTTGTTTGTGTGTCTGGGGAATATCTGTCGCTCGCCGATGGCGGAGGCGGTCTTTATAAATCAGGTGCGCGAGGCGGGTCTGGAGGGAAAGATCGAGGCGGACTCGGCGGGAACAGGGCACTGGCACCTTGGCGAGCGGCCCCACGCGGGCACGCGGCGCGTGCTGGCGGATCAGGGGATCGATTTCGATCATCGTGCCCGCCTGGTGAATCAGCGAGACCTGGAGACTTTCGACTATGTCGTGGTGATGGATGAGGCCAACTTCCAGGATGTGCGGGCGCTGGGGCCTGTGCGCGGCAAGCTTGTGCGCCTGATGGACTATGCGCCACATACTGGCGTGAGCGAGGTTCCGGATCCGTATTATACGGGTGGGTTCGACGGCGTCTATACGCTGGTCCGTGAGGCGACAGCCGGGCTATTGGCGGCGATCCGGCAAGAGCATGGCTTGTGACTTTCTTTCCTTTTTCGTTCTTGTTCTTGGCCGGGCTATGAATGACCCGTATAGCCGGGCAATAAATTACCCGTCTGGGGGTCCTTCGGACAACCGTCCTGCGGACGGACCTCACCCCATAGACCTCACCCCCTAAACCACCACGGGGCTCCTGTCACCACGGGCCTTGCGGCCCTGCCTGCCTCTCCTTCGTAAGGAGAGGGGGAACTTAAGGTGTGAGGCCAACCGCCCTTTCGGGCGGAAAAGCCTGTCTCCTCGTAGGAGTACCGAGTTGCCGGACAGGCTCTTAGGAGGATTTTTTGGTGAGTGTGCTTCCACAGACTTTACAAGCGGCGTTGGCCGAGACGCTGGGGGCCGAGCCGATACAGGCTGTGCCGTTGGGCGGCGGCATGATCGCTCAGGCGGCACGCGTGGATTTGCCGGGGGGCACTGTGTTCGTGAAGTGGAAGGACGATGCTCCGCCTGGCTTCTTCGCAGCGGAAGCGGACGGCCTGGAGCGCCTGCGTGCCGCGCGGGCGTTGCGCGTGCCGGAGGTGCTGGCGTTTCGCGATCGGCTGTTATTTCCTGATTCTCCTCCAGCAACGTTGGAGAACGCTAGCGAAGCACAGCAAGCGGCGCCCCGACAGGGTTCTCATCCGCCGTTTCTGGCGCTGGAGTACATTATTGAGCGCCGCCCACGTGACGAGGCCAAGCTCGCGCAGCGCTTCGGGGAGGAACTGGCGGCGCTTCACCGCGAGACGGTCTCCCCTTTCGGCGCCTTCGGCCTGGAGACCTCTAACTTCCTCGGCGTGATGGTGCAGGAGAATATCCCGCACGCACGCTGGGCCGATTTCTACCGAGACTGCCGCCTGCTGCCTCAGATCGGCATCGCGAAGCAAAAAGGGCTGCTGCCACCGGAGCGGGAGCGGCGGCTTATGGAGGTCGTGGCGCGGTTGGACCGCCTGATGGAGGGCCTGTCTACCCGCCCGGTACTGCTGCATGGCGATCTCTGGAGCGGGAACTTCCTGGCTGCTGGCGAGGAGCCGGTCGTGATCGATCCAGCCGTCTATTATGGCGAACGCGAGGTCGAGATCGCTTTCATGGAGCTATTTGGAGGATTTCCGCCCGGCCTGCTGTCCGCTTACCGTGCCGTCTTTCCTCTGGAGGATGGCTACGAGCGCCGCCGTCCCTTACACCAACTCTATCCGCTGCTTATCCATGTCAACCACTTCGGGGAAGCCTACGGCCCTCATCTGGATTCGGCGCTCTCTCTGATCGCCTAGTTTGGGGTGGCGAAGCTATCCATCTAGCTCCTCCTCTCTCATTTCTATAAGCTTCCACTGCCGAGGATGCTTATGTAGAAATCAAGGTTGGGAATTCTGGTAAAAGTACGGATTGACCCTCAGAGGAACCTACCTCAAAATGAGGATAAAGCCCTTCCATTCCGCCCCATTGTCGCCTGAAAAAAAAGGACTTGACAAGCCTGGCCGATTTTGATAGGATTCATGTAGAGACTCGTCTAGTAGTTCCGGGTTGATAGAATCCACGAGCTACCAGGCAACGGCGCCCCCTCCTAGCCATGCCAGACAGCCTCTCGTCGGATCCATGTGCGTCACAAAAAATCCTTGGTAGAAGGAAGCAGCACGCATGAACCGGTTACACCATCGCACGCGCTCGATCAGCAGCCATTTGTCGGAATGTATTGACGAAATCGAGGCGCTAGTCCGCGCCTCGGATGCCTATATGGAGGATCTTTTACCGCCAGATCAGGAGATATTTTGCGAGCTGGCAGAAGAATCGCTAAGGGAAGCGGAGATGGCTCTGGCAATGGGGGACGCAGAGCATGTGGGGAAGCATCTGGAGGACCTACGCGCCTATTTAGGCCTCGCCTGCCAATGCCAGATCCTTCAGGAAGCAGAGGAAGCCGGCCTGTTTTCGCCCTCCACACCCGACAAGGCGGAAAATCGAAGCGTCAGCCGTCTAGCCCTTTGAATCTTTCTCCTTGTCTTTAGCCTCCATTGGCGCCGGTTGTGAAAGATCGAGATGGACGCTCGCTTCAATATGCTGAAGCAGTGTCTCAAGGATCTGGTGGATGCGGGGGCGTTGTTCCGGCGAGGCGGCATTCCAGGCGAGTATATAGCGGCGGATGTGTCCACTGACCTCTTCCGGGAGATCCTCCGGGGAGGTCAAGACAGCGGAGCCGGTTCCAAAGGCAGCATCCCTGGCAACCGGGATGGGCACTCCCAGGGCTTCTGCCAGAGAGTCCACCGTTTCCGTGGTGGGCTGAGGGGGCGCACCCGTGGTGGGATGGGGAGCATTGCGCTCGAGGGTACTGATATAGCTCTTGCTGACCCCTGCCCGTGCGGCCAGCTCATCCTGAGACAGACGCGCCTCCCGGCGCCGCTCCAGCAGCCATTCACCGAATGTCCTGGTCAATAGAACTATATTCCTGTGAGTTATTATGAGAAGATTGTACAGTCTGGATGAACGTTCGGTCAATACTTTAAGGAAAGATTTTTGTACAACCTAGATTGATAAGAATTGAGTATAGAAAAATGGTGTATTTTTAGAAATTTGTACATCTAAGATTGACAAATATACTTTTTAGATGTACAATGCTCCTATCATTCTGAAGACGTGAAGGATGCCCGCTTCGGTTAGAGCTGCCGAGGAGAGGGCCGTGATTCAACAAAGGAGGCTGCAGCTATGTTTCCCTTGGCACTGATATACTTGACGCATCAAGCCTTGATGGATGACTTCCTCATCAGGGAATGTGTGCAGGTTTTGCATAGTCATCAAATGGCCCGCCTCCCCTCCAGCACGAGGGAAGGTGGGCCATGTTTCGTGCCGGACCTCGGCACGGCGAATAAAGCGCGACCGGCTGCAGTGCTGCGCAAGCGGTCTATCGTGCTATGATTATAGCCACTGAGGCGAGGGTTGTCAATACCGGTGGGTCCCTATGGAAGCGGAAGCTCTGCAGAAGCCTAGAACTTTATCGGCTAGCCGAGTGGAAGAAACTCCAGCCGTGCCGCCGCATGTCTTCCAGCCGGACGGCGATGTCGCCCCGGCCCGGTTTGTCCGGCGGGAAGACGGTATGGCCTGCCGCCCGCTCTGCAGCCTCCAGCGATCCCGTTTGCAAGTAGGTGGCGGCGAAACGATCGTTGAAACCCGCCCAGGAGATGGCCTGAGCTTCCTCATGGGACCGAAGCGGGAAGCTCCATAAAGCGATTGCGAGGCAACCCGCCGGGAGAATTGGGTAGCCGAAGCGGAAGCGACGTACCACACCATAGAGGCCGATAAGACCGGGCAGAAGCAGGGTCACATACTGAGAGCCGAGCGCGGTAGCCATGCCCTCACTGGCTCGTCCGGCGGTCGTGGCCAGGGCATAGAGAACGGAGAAAGCGGTCAGCAGGAATAAGACCGCTAACGGCCCATCCGGTTTCCGCGCAAAGCGAGTGCCGCTCCATAACGCCGCTGATACGAGCACGACAAAAACGCCCAGGCCGATGACGGCGCCAGCCTGGAAGGAATGCCCGATCAGGCGCCCGATGAAGACGAGATAATCGCCGGGAGAAACCTGCGCCTTCCCGAAATAGGGATTCGCCGGACGAAACTGCCAGCCGATGAAGAAGGCCACCATCGTCAACAATGCCATGCCGCAGGCAAGCCAGGCCGGAAACCGGTCGCCTGGCCGGGCGTGTATCGCCGTGCAGAAAAGCAGCGCTATCGTAATCGGACCCAGGAAGAGGCCAAAGCCGGTGAAAACGGCGAGCAGGTTCAAGAGGAGAATGGCGAGGTAGCGGGCGGGGCCGGCCATGAGCCAGGCATGCCCGGAAAGCAGCACGAGCAACAACGGAACGAAGCTGTGCGCGAAATGCAGGTTCGTGATGAGGGGAATAGACTGGGCCGGCGTGAGAATCAGCAGGGGAACCGCCGCGTCCGTCAGGATCCACCGGCCGCAAAGGCGGCGCACGAGAAGCAGGGCGAGCAAGGCGCAGACGGCGAGCAGGCCCACCAGAAAGTAGCCTTCGGCGCGGTCGCTCCATCCGGAGAGAGAAAGGACGGCCCATTGGAGCAGGATGCCGGCACCTTCTCGATGGGGTCCGTCCTGCTGTAAGGCTATGGTGGCTATCCCCGCGTGCTGATAGAGAGGGCGCGTAATGCCCCATTCGTCCCAGCAGAACACATTGCGGCCATACGTGTCCACAATGCGGGCGAGCTGCCAGACGCCTGCGGCAACGGCGATCAGCAGGCTCAGAGGCACAAGCCATGCCTGACCCCGCGCCAGGCTCATCCGGATCGGGCGAAGCATTCGTATCCGTGGCGCTGCAAGAAATCCAGCTTCTCTTTAAGGTGCGTCGCGGCCGGGTTGGGATGGATTTTGAAATGGGCCGTATGATCCGTCCGGTCTATATCGCCCGTCTGCCGATAGGCCTGGACCCACAGGACCTTTCCCTTCGAGAGGGCGGCCATCGTGCTTCTGTCCGAAGCCAGTAAAAGGGTACAGGGCAGATAGAGGAGGGCCAGAACGAGCCAGGGAGCATAGCGGCGAATGCGGGGTGGCTTCGCCAGACGCAGGCACAGGAAGAGAGCGACCAGGCCGGGCAGGACGAGGGTCACGTAGCGCGAGGCCAGGGCGCCCCCCAGGCTGATACTGGCGCGCCCATAAGCACAGTTGAAGACGAAGAGCAGGGTGAAGGCGGGGAGCAAGAAGAGGCAGCGAGGCTCCGGCGCATCCGTGCGGAGCAGACACATCCCCTGCCGGACGGCTACGGTCAGAAGCGCCAGGAGTAAGACCGCGCCTATGCCGACACTGAGCGCATTGCCCCGCCCGCCGATCGCGTGCGCGGTGACCAGGGCGGCATATTTCAGGTATTCGGTGAGGGCCGGATGGACGTGACCAAAGCGCGGATTGGCGGGGTCGAAATGCCAGCCGAGGAAGAAGGCCGTCAACGTACCGGCTGCGGCCGCGATGCCCAGGAAGGCGAGGCGATCCCGATGCCGTATCGCCTCCGCGACAAACAGGAGCAGGGTGAGCGGCGCCAGGAAGAAGCCGAAACCGGTAAAGGTCGCCAGGAAATTCAAGATCAGAACGGCCGTATAGCGCGCCGGCCGGCGCGGCAGCCACCAGGCCAGACAGGCAGCCAGGAGCAAAACGAGCGGCATGAAGCTGTGCGCTGCATGGGGAATCACAAAAATCAGCTCCCACTGCGCCGGGGTGAGCAGGAGCACTACCAGCATACTGTCGGCGAGCGTGAGTCTCCCTGTGATGAGCCGCGTCAGGAGGAGCGCCAGCAGGGTGGCTAGCCCGAGCAGAAGGATCATCAGGTAGGCCACCGTTTTGTCTTGCCAGCCGGTTAAGGAGAGCATCGCGACTTGCCAGACCAGCCCCAGTCCTTCCCGGTGGGGGCCGTGCTGATGGAAGAAGAGCTGCACCCAGCTCTCTCCATGAAAGGGCAGGAAGTCCCATTCATCCAGGTAAGGAATGTTGACGGCATAGGTGGAGATTAATCCTGCTATGCGAAAGGCGCGGTAGGCCGCCAGGGCGAGCAGGCAAAGGGGCACGAGCCACACCTGCGCTCGCGCCAGGGAGCGGAAAGACGGACGGGGGGAATCCGAAGGCGCGATAGGTGGGGTGGCCGGCGCGAAAAGCCTTTTGTCTTTTCCCTGTTCGCTTGTCTCTTCTGGCTGGGGCTGAGTCGAGGGATTTTGCATGGTTCTCACGAGAATGGCCCGCTGCCCTCTTGCCAGGGAACGCGGGCTAGGGGAGCGTTGCCAGCCGCGGACTGCAACCATGTTCGCGGCAGAGGGCGTGGTATGGCAGCGCCACGCTCTGGATAGCGCCATTATAACGATCCGACCGCTATTCGTCAAGCGGGAATGTGAAAGTTGCTAGCTGCCGGTTGTTCATTGTTCGTAAAACCAATCTAACCGGCAACTGCTTTTACCGGTTCTGGCGCTTATAGACGGTCATGGGCGGCATGCCGGGCTGGAAGATGACCGTCACCTTGCGGTACGCTTGCTTCCAGGGCGCGGGCTTGTGGGGCGGCAGAAAGGGATCGTTCTGCGGCTTGGCGAGGATATAGTCCGGGCGGTAGTGCTCAAAGGCCCATTCAAAATGGGCCTGCCGGATTTGCGCCGCCACCAGGGGGGTTACCAGGCCCAGCGCGTCCACGATAGGCCGGTCGGAGAAGTAGCCGATGATGCCGATCTCTTCATAGCCCACGCTGGCGGCCGGCGGCGTCTGCGCGCGCAGCCACTGCGCCACGTGGACATTCTGGAGGTAGTGCGGATAGTCGGGCGGATGCGCGCGCAGGGCGGCTTGATAGCGGGCACGCGCTCCCGCGACCACGAGCAAGACCAGCACGACGGCCATTTGCAGAAGGCGTTGGGCGTTAGGCGAGGGGCGTTTGGGATCGGGATTTGCTTCCGGATGTCGGGACTGGCGCAGCCGCAGGATCGTCTCGATGACTCCGGCGACGGCCAGGGCGGACAGCACCGCCAGGCCTAACACCAGCGGGACCAGGTACCAGTGATAGAAGGGGACGTTCAGGACCTTATACACCAGGGCCACGGCCGCCGGCCAGAGGATCAGGGGAGTCCAGTCCCGGAAGCGCGGCAGAAACGGAAGACCGAGAAGCGGGAGCCAGGGATAGAGGGTTCCGGCGGGGACGGTCCGCCACCGCTGCCGGAAGGCGGCTGCGCTCCCACGCAGGAAACTGGGCCAATGCCCGCTGGCAAGCTGCGCGGATTTGGCAGCCAGGGTGTCCGGCAGGAAGGCGCCGTAATAGAGCTTCGCCGCGATCAGGAAGGGAAGCAGGACCAGCCCATAGACGGCGATGGCGGCCAGGGGAAGGCGGCGGTCGCGGAGGAGCCCGTATCCGGCGAAGATCACGGCGGCGATGATGGCATCCGGGCGCGTGAGGGTCGCCAGGGCCAGCAGGACGGCGCTTGCGGTCGGTCTCCTGGCGACCAGGCAGGCGAACGCCCAGACCACCAGGGCGACCTGAAACACCATTTCGCCGCCCAGGGTCTCGTAGAGGATCGGATCGAGAACGTAAAACAGGGCTGCCAGCAGTCCGCAGAAGGGGACTTCCAGATACCAGCCCATCCAGAAGAGGCCCATTCCGGTCAGGGCGATCGCCAGGGCGCTGAGTCCGGCGCTGAGGGCAGGAATGGAATCGGGCGCGGGCCAGCCCAGGATTCCCAGGAGCAGACCATAGAGCGGGGCGCTCGTGCCCAGAAACCGATCGCCGACGTTATAGACGAATCCGTGTCCGAGGGCGAAGTTGCGGGCATAGCGATAGGTGATGTAGGCGTCGTCGTAGGTATAGGGCGGGTGGATGCGGCAGAAGAGGAGCGCCAGCAGGGCGATCAAGCCGAGCGGCGCCCAGAAACGAAGTCTGGAAATCCAGACGCCGCGCCTGCCGGCGGATGTGCCCTGGAACCCTTGCATAGACAGCCTCTGTGCCGCGCGCCAACGCGGTAAATTCCATCGTTTACTCATTTACTTCTGAGGAGACGGTCGAAAGCCTGCTCTCCAGGCTCCGACACGGAACATTGTACCATGTGGGTCTTCGTCAGGTAATGGCTGCCTGGCGTCTCTGGGAGCGAAGGCGCCGCAGGTCCCGCCTGCTTTGTAAAGGACCTGCCTGCAAGCACGATAGAAAGGCCGCCGGCCCGTTCATGCCGGCGTTTTTGTCGAGACGATGAGCTACAGACCTTATCGCGGGTACCGGGAAGCTCACCGCCTGCCGCCCGTGGAGTTCTGGGAGGAGCTGCGGGCGGATTTCCGGGCGGTGGCGACGGCCTTGAACGAGCTGGCCGAGCGCTTTGGGCGCGTGGAAGAGCGTGTCAACGGCATTGAGCGGAGCGACCTGCAGAAAGCCAATACGAGCCGCTGGGTGATCGGCCTTCTGGTGATGGTGGCGCTCGGCGTCTTGGGTCTGGGCGGGACCGTGCTGGGCGTGATCCTCGCCTGGATGTTGGGGCATCTGCATTTCAACTAGGCAAGAGGGAAACCAGATAAACGCCATTAGATAGTCTGTTGGAGTGAAAACGCATTGTAAGGAGCCAACCGATGAAACGTTGCCGCGCTTCTTTGCAGGGCCCTCACCCGGCTTGCGGACCCCTCTAGAACGGCAAGCGGCTCGACGCAAACTCGTGCTCTTGATGGAAGCCAAGATACGGGGAGGCGAAGCGTTCAACCGGGCTTTCGACCGTCTGATGTTGGGAAAAGAGGAGGCTAACGAGGAGACGGAGGTTACCATGCCTACGCTTCCTTGACAGGCTGAGCAGGGAGGGCATACAATAGAGGAGCACGGCCAGGAGAAAGATAACAACGCATTTAAGAATCCTGGCAGGATAACCCGCCGCGTGTTTAGAGGAGATTTGTCCGATGGAGGACCGAACAGACCAACGCCCTCAGGATCCGGAGGAAAAGCAACCGGAGGAGTCTTCCCAGGAGGGAGGGTGGCGTACTCTCTCCGGTCGATGGATGAGCGACGAAGAATTCCGGGAGGAGGTGTACCGCTATTCTTTGATCCGCGAATCCATACAGTCACGCCGACGGGATCCCAACAATCCACACCTTACTCCGGAGGAGCAGACATTGGCAGATTACAACCTGGCCCGCCTGATGCGCACCAAGACCGAAGAAGAGTTCGAGCAGGAATGGAAACGTCTTGGGGTCGATCGTCCGAACGGGGATTTCTTCGATTACCACGGATAGCTCCTCCAACGAAAATCCCACCAGGGCTGGATAGCGTACAAGGATCTATTGACGATCTAGCTGCCAATCAGAACAGTCGCGGGTGGCTCAACTAGATATTCGGCTTATCACAACCGCCTGTTTCCCAAGAAGAGATGTCAGGCGGTGAGTTTGGCTCGCTATCTAGCCAGGATGCGCAAGATCCCTTCGATCTGCTTCGATCGAGAAATATGGGACCTATGCGCCTCGCCGGTTCGCCAAACAGTGTCAACGTTATCATTCCAGATACGAACACGGACAACTCTGACTCGCAAGCAGATGAGGGTAATTCGGATACTATATTGCCATCGGCTACGCCGCCTGCCTGGTCCAGCCCTTTTGGTCTTAGCCTATCCGATGTATCTTCCATGGCAAGCTCGCCTGGCCTGTCGACTTCTTTAGCTGCCCCACAGGATCTGCTCTTTAGAGCCGGCTTGCCTGCCTGGCCCCGGAGAGGGCCAAGCTCGATGCCGGCTTGCTCTCCTGGCTGGAGCGTGGTGGCTCCGGCGGGGAGTGGGGAAGCCGGATCGCCACCTTCGTGGGGCTGGCCGCCTCTTTGGGCGCGTGGAGGAGCGCGTCAAGGGCATTGGCGGCCGTCAATCTCTTAGCAGGAATTTTCTTGCCTGTATAGAAAAATCAACTATAGCCGTCAGCCAGTAAATCATTAGAAAGGGTCTGGCACGATGATGGAAATAGAGCAGCAAGAGATCAAGAGGATAACCCGGCTGATTAAAAGCCTAAAGGAGGATAGCCCGGTACGTCAATCTGCAGAAGCTATAATCCATGGTCAAGATCTATCGGAAGAGCAGATTTCTTTAATCTTGAAGGCCATAGAAAAACCTCGGTTTTTTTGCTGGAAGGAGCAGACAGTTGCTGCCTGGGCACTCGGGCGCCTGCAACCAACACTGGCAGAACATTCTTCCATAGTTCCCAGATTAGGAGTCCTGCTCAACGAGAGCGAGTGGCCATCTATAGCTAGTGATTACATGTATCTGTCTCTGCTATGCTGGCGTATATTTTACATCAGTTTTCCATTAGCACTGGTCATGACGCTATGCACTGTAATTGTGATGCAATTTATGAAGGTTGCAGGGCAGGATTGGAGCATGCTATTCCTTCAGAATTTTCGTCAAAACCTGCTCGCTATAAGCTTGCTAGCTAGCTTGCCAGTTATATTGATAAGTTCCAATGTTACGCCTAATAGAGTAAATAGCGTTCGCACTGAGGTAGCTAGGGCGCTTGGGCGTCTCGGCGCTGTGCAGAGTATTCCAGTTTTGGTAGAAGCCTTGATTCACGCGAATAATAGGGCGCTTGAAGATGCTGCCAGAGAATCGCTTGCCAGCCTGTTTCTCTTACTGACAGAAGAGAACTATGGGCGACTTCCTGCGAGGGCAACGCCGAGTCTCTGCCAGATTATGAAGCAGCCTGGAGAGCCTTTGGCTCTGTTGGCATTAGAAGCATTAGGCAAAGTCGGTGATGGACAAGCCGTGCAACCTGTCATATCAATGGCACAATCTGGACCGACAGCCGATTTGCGAGAGATGGCCGAGCGTATCCTGCCTCTCTTACGGGAGCGTCAGCAGCAAGAGGAGGAGCGTAAAGATCTCCTACGTGCTTCGGATGTTCCCCAAACTGCTTTCCAATCTTTGTTACATCCGGCAAGGCATGTCCAGCAAACCGAGCAGGAGCAACTACTGCGGGTCAGTATGCCGGATGAGGAAACATAGCAAATAATTGAAGAGCCGTAAACTGGACTACACGATCACCTGGAGATGAATAGCGCAGGGCATGCCAGGCCAAAAGGCAGGTCTTTTAATTTCTAATACGTTTCAATAACTCTGTTCGGTTGTTCGCTTCTGTAAGGAGAAAAAACACAAATGCCCGATACCGCAAAAAAGATGTATCCACCGTTTCGGCTAAACAGAACTAAAAGCGGTGTGCTCTTCGAGTGGGAGCCGACGAAATCGGACTATATTTTACTGTCGGTGCGGGGGGGCCCAATAGAAAAACACAAATGGTCTAAGAAGACTCCACCTACTTCTGCCGAATTAGAAGATTTCGTAAATGACTACCTCAGGCAATCTCGGATACGTGGAAATGAAATGGGAAAGAGAATCCGCGCTTCATTAGGCATACCCGAATTGCTTCCTACCCGCGGCAAAGTCCCAATTGATCTGCCTAAATACAATCAAATGCAAAGTCAGACGGAGCAAAATCTAACAAAGAAAATAGACGATATAAGGCATCCTAAAAGGATACCAGAATGGCTAGATATTCAACCCGACTATGATGAGCCCGCAGTTTTTGGAAATATCAGGATGTTGACACAGCTAGAAGGGATGAGGAAAGTTGTACAAGATCGCCTTCCACCTGCAGACTATAAGCCAAATCGAAAACAGTACCGGCAACATTTCTTCGCTCATCCAGGGGAAGGATTGGCGGATTGGACGGCAGGCCAACCAGGCACAGCGAAAGCTCTCCAAGGAATGCAGGGATACAGGGCAGGCATTTTGCGTACTGGTATAGGTCTGTTAGATTGGGAGAATATTGGCCTTGCGGCTTTAATAGGGCTCGCGAATGTATATGTGCCAGAAATAGCGATTCCTGCGGAATTGGGCTTAGCCGCAAAACCTGTAAAGACAGCAAAGGTTTTGTTTGGTATAGGCCTTGTGCCGACTGGATATGGAATTGCGCAACGGGCTCGCCATGGCGATATCGGCGGTGCTGCGGGAGAAGCGACCGTCGCCGTGGCAGATCCTATTATGCATAGGCTGATGGGGCATTCTGAAGGAGTAAAACCGTCTTCAGAAGGAGAGCATATATCGTCATCAGATTCAGACGAACAAGCAGCATCGTCGGCAGAGCAGTCACCCGCTCAGGCATCGGAACCTGTAACAGAGCAGCCAGCACTGCCACCAAAGCAGTATGCTCACAATTCAAGGGCTGTCATGACGATGCTCAGGCGCTTGCATATACGACCTACAAAGAGCAACGAACGTATGGTCGCCAGGCTGATGTCGAGATGGAATGCTCTCAAACCCTTGATGACGGAGGATAATGCCGGTATCGATTGGGTCAAGAAGATGCTCCAGAAGATGGATTGGAAGGATAATACACAGGGTACTGATATACTTGACTCAGAGGCGGATTAGCCCGTCCGCTTACCCCTGCTCCTGCGGGACAACGAACTCGATCTTGACCTGACTGCTGATTTTTTGGAGTGATTGAAGCGCGAGGGCAAGCGTA
>Ga0209810_1001444_pt1 | contig 35813 bp, 37 predicted proteins | sample Coa_R1_7_FD_187159 | JGI IMG/M metagenome (GOLD analysis project Ga0209810, IMG submission 187159) | Surface soil microbial communities from Centralia Pennsylvania, which are recovering from an underground coalmine fire - Coalmine... | ecosystem: Environmental > Terrestrial > Soil > Unclassified... | reverse complement strand
AGGCCAAAGGCCGAACTTCCGCCACTAGAGCGAGGCCGCTGCGCGACGAAGAGAAGTCATGCGGTCAAACCCGCGAATATCAGAATGATCAAACGTCGCACAATCGGTCCCGTCTCTGCCTTTATCCTGGAGAGAGAACAAACTCACAACCCCTCAACACAGGGGGCAGGAGAATCTTTTTCTCTTGACAACTGTCAGCCATATCGGATTCCCGCTTTCGCGGGAATGACGGTCTAACATCCATCGCATTTTCGGCAGTATGCGAGCCAAATAAAGAAAGGGGGAGGCTTTCACCTCCCCCCGTTCAAGTCGAAGTCGCTCATAAGCCGAGTTCTGTTCCTCGACGAAACACCCCAAAAAGCGGGCTTTTTGGGGGCCCGTAAAAATCCGAGGTGATGATCATTTCTCTGGACCGTCTGTTGCCAGCCGGTTCTAGCGACCTTACCCGAGAGCTCGGGCGGGCCGCCCTTAGCACCGCCAGGGCGTATTGCAATACGCCCCTACAGATGCTGGCTCTCCTATTTGGTCTTGCTCCGGGTGGGGTTTACCATGCCTTCGATGTCGCCACCGAAGCGGTGAGCTCTTACCTCGCCGTTTCACCCTTACCTGGCATCCGATGGATGCCCGGCGGTTTATTTTCTGTGGCACTTTCCTTAGGGTCGCCCCCAGTCGCCGTTAGCGACCACCCTGCCCTGCGGAGCTCGGACTTTCCTCCCCCCGCGCGTCGTTCCCGCGGAGAGCGATCACCTGAGCCACTTCGCCAACCGATTCTACACCTTTTTAAATTTCTTGTCGATGGCCTCGTTCGCCAAGGCATCGGCCTCGCTGTTCTCCGACCGCGGAATGTGATGAAAGCGGACCGCGCCGCGCGGCCACTCCCGACAGAGCTCTTGCGCCCGGCGAACCAGCGGGATAATCCCCGGGTGCTTGACCTTGTACTCCCCGGTCATCTGCCGGACCGCCAGCTGCGAATCGAGGTAGAGATCGATCTGCTGCGCGCGATGCTTTTTGGCCTCCTCCAGCGCGCGAATCAGCGCGGTATATTCCGCGACATTGTTGGTGGCGATGCCGAGATACTCCGAGAGGGTCTCGATCGTCTCGCCCTGCTCGTTTTTAATCACCACGCCAATACTCGCCTCTCCCGGATTGCTGCGGGAGGCGCCGTCGGTGTAGATCGATAATTTCGTCATCGGATTAAGTCGGTGCGGCGTACAAGATGCGATGGCAATAGGTGCAGCTGAGGACCTTCTCCCCTTTTTTCACCTCGGCCACCAACTGGGGCGGGAGACTGAAATGACAACCGGTGCAAATATTTCCCTTTAATGCGACCACGGCCAGCCCTTTCTGGGTGGCGGAGAGCCGCTTGTATTCATCCAGAAGCTTCTTTTCAATTTTCTCGCTGAGGGCGGAACGCTCTTTCTCGACCCCCTTCATCGCTTCCGACCGGCTGGTGAGGGAGTGTTCGAGGCGCTCTTTCTCAGCGCGGAACTTCTTCTCCTCCTCCATCACGATCTTCTCTTGGGCGGCGACCTCTTTCTTGACTGCATCGGCCCGATCCATCGCCCCGAGAAGCTCTTCTTCTATTTTTCCCTTCTCTTTGTTGGACGACTCGATTTCATGAAGATGGGTTTGATATTCCTTATTGGTCTTTAATTCGGTGAGGCGCCCCTTGAGCTTGGTGATCTTCTCCTCAGCCGCCTGAAGGGCCTGCTCCTTCTCTTTCCGCTCTTTACTCACCTGATCGAGCGCACTTTTTAATTTCGCCAACGTCTCTTTGGCCTGCTCCAGCGGCTGCGCTGCGATCTTGAGTCGATCCGGGAGCATTTTTTCCTCTTCCCGGAATTGATTTAACTGACGGTCAAACTCCTGAAGCTCAATTAATCGCGCAAGCTGTTCTTTCACCCATCTCTCCTACTTTCCTTAAAGACGCTCCGAATATGGTGGGCCCACCAGGATTCGAACCTGGGACCAACCGGTTATGAGCCGGCAGCTCTGACCAGCTGAGCTATGGGCCCGTTCGGGGTTCCTCCCGGCGGGTATCACACGGTGAGGTCCGAACCCTCTCACAAGCTTTCAACAAAGCTCTTCAGCCGTTTGCTTCGGCTCGGATGACGAAGCTTACGCAGCGCCTTCGCTTCGATCTGCCGGATTCTTTCCCGCGTCACCTCGAAATCCTGACCGACCTCTTCCAACGTATGATCGGTCGACTCGCCGATTCCGAACCGTTTCCTCAAGACCTTCTCCTCCCGCGGGGTGAGGGTTTGAAGAACGCTGTTGATCTGCCGCTGCAGATCGTAACGAATCGCGGCATCGAGCGGGGAGATCACCTTCTTGTCCTCGATAAAGTCGCCCAGATGCGAATCTTCCTCTTCCCCGATCGGGGTCTCCAGGGAGATCGGCTCCTTGGCGATCTTGAGGATCTTCCGGACCTTTTCAAGCGGCAGATCCATCTTCTCCGCGATCTCTTCCGGAGAAGGCTCTCTCCCCAACTCCTGGACGAGCTGGCGCGAGGTCCGGATTAGCTTGTTGATCGTCTCGATCATATGGACCGGGATTCGGATGGTCCGCGCCTGGTCGGCGATGGCCCGGGTGATCGCCTGACGGATCCACCAGGTGGCATAGGTCGAGAATTTGTAGCCCCGCTTGTACTCGAATTTATCGACCGCCTTCATCAAGCCGATGTTCCCTTCCTGGATGAGATCGAGAAATTGAAGACCGCGATTGGTATATTTTTTCGCGATGCTGACGACGAGTCGAAGGTTGGCTTCAACGAGTTCGCTCTTCGCCAGCTTCATCTTCTGCTCGGCCTGGGAGAGCTGCCGGATGGAGTCCTTTAACTCGTCGGACGAGACCATCGCCTCTTCTTCGACTTCGCGGAGTCTCTTTTTGGCATTTCGATAGGTCTTCTCGATCTCCAGGATCTGCTCCTCCGAGAGATTCACCTTCTTCTCAACCGACCGCATCTCCCTGCGGCCCTGTTTTGCCTTCTTGAAGAGAGAATTGAGCTCCTCATTGGCAACTCCCATTCGTCGCTTGCATAGGGAGATCTCTCGTTCCGCATGGATCACTTTATCGGCCAATGCGCGAAGCTCTTCGATGAGCCCTTCGATGACGCGCGGGTGTAGGTTCATCGCCTCGATTTTCTCGATCACCTTTCCGCGAGATTCTTTCAGCGTCTCCTGTGCGAGTTTTTTCGCCTTTTCACTCCGGGCGGAGCGCTTGACCCTGTCGACCAATCGGAGATGATCGCGCTGTCGGTTTTTCAGTTGATTCATCAATTCGAGGGTCTTCGCCTTGAGTTCTTTCTCGTCCTGCTCGACGACCTCAAATTCTTCCTCCGGCATCGAAACGACATCACCGATTGGAATCTGGTCCTCCTTGAGCTCTTCTCCGAGCGTCAACACCTTTTGGACCGCGATCGGAAGACCGAAGACGATATTGGAAATCTCTTTTTTCCCCTCCTCAATCCGCTTCGCAATTTCAATTTCACCCTCTCGCGAAAGGAGTGGAACAGAACCGATTTCTCGGAGATAAAGGCGCACCGGATCATCGGTCCGACTGACCGCCCCCGGGGTGAGATCAATTTCTTTTTCTCTCTCCTCGCCGACGATCTCTTCGTCGACCTCCTCGATCTCCTCGACCTCCTCCACCTCTTCATCCGATTCGACGGCCATCCGCTGAAAGCGGCCGGCTTCTTCCGGATCGATGACTTCAATATCCATTTCTCCGAACATCATCATGATATGGTCGAGCTGATCGGAGGAGAGGACGTCTGCTGGAAGCGCGTTATTTAATTCCTCATACGTGAGGAATCCTTTCTCTTTTCCTAAAGAGATCAGTTGTTTTACCTCTTCCATTTTTTCTTCTTTGGACATGGAGCCTCCAATACGATTTCTTAATAAATTGCTCTAAAATTAAATGCTAAAATCACTCATGCGAAAGCGTCAAATGGCTGAGCTCTTTCCGGAGACGAAAAAAATGCTGCTGCAACGATTTGACGCGGGAGAGGTCTCCCCCCTTTTCCGCCAATTTGATCTGGCTCTCAAGCTCACGACTCTCTCTCCGAAGCCGCTTTGCCCGAAGAGAAAGGATGCAATCGCGCGCCGTCTGCAGGACGTTCTCGAAACGGTTTTCACGAACCGAGAGACGACTAAATAATGCAAGGAGCGGCTCTTCAACTTCGTTTAATCGACCCGACGATGACCAGCAGCCCTCCTTGGCATTCCAAAAATAAGAGAGAATTCCGCGAATCCGCGCATCTGTAAAATCTTCCAGATCCAGGTGGCCGAGAAGCGCCGGAGGATCAATCTGATTCTGAAGAAGAAGAGAGGCGATTGTTTCCTCATCGTCGGGAAGTTTTGATTCCACAGAGGGTATCGATGGTTTTGTGGAAACCGTCCCTTTATTTTTTCTTATTCGTGAGGAAAATTCAGCCCGCAGGTCCTGCTCTTCGAGCTGGAGCGCTTCAGAGAGTCGCTTAAGATAGTGGCTTTGTTCAACTTTGTTTTTTAATCTCTCGATGAGAGGGAAGATCTCGTCTACTACTTTTATTTTATCATCAACCGACTTGAAAGAGAAAGTCTCTACTCTCCGAGAGATCACAAAATCGATTATCGGTTTCCCTTCTTCGAGCTTTTTGAGAAAACCGGCTTTCCCCGCTCTTCTAACGAAAAGATCGGGGTCTTCTCCCGGCGGCAGAGATACAACTTGGGCCGACATTCCCTCCTCAATAAAGAGGGGAGCGGTCCGAATGGCGGCTCGGATGCCTGCTTCATCGGGATCGAAGATCAAAATGATATTTTCAGTCCATCTGCGAATCAGCCGCAGATGCTCCGGCGTCAGGGCGGTCCCCATGGTTGCCACTACATTCGTGATGCCGGCCTGGTGTGCCGCAATCACGTCGAAGTAACCTTCCACGATGATCAGGGACCGCGCACCGGCCTTTTTCGCTCGATCGAGCGCGAAAAAATGTTTTCCCTTTTTAAATACAGGTGTCTCTGGCGTATTTAGATATTTCGGCTGTGAGTCATCAAGAACCCGCCCACCGAATCCAATGATATTACCCTGCAGATCACGAATGGGGAAAAGGATCCGATTTCGGAACCGATCGAAAACAGCTTCCTCCCCTCTTACTCCCTCCTTCTTGGAGAGGAGCCCCGCCTTTTCTAGAAGCGGACGGGGATATTGGCAACCGATCTGCTTGAGAAGTTCATCCCGGCGTGGAAGGGCAAAACCGATGAAAAAGGCCTTCATCGTTTCGACCGTGATTCCCCTCCCCTTCAAATACTCTCGCGCCGCAGCCCCTTCCGATTTCTCCATGAGGTTGCGGTGGAAGTAACCGGCCGCCGCTTCATTGAGTTGATAGATCTGCTCTGCTTCATCCCGCGCCGCCCGATTTTCTCTTTCACCGGCACGAGATTCAGGAAGTGTCACACCCGCCTTGGCCGCCAGCCTCTGAAGCGTTTCAGGAAATGTGATCCCTTCAATCTTCATGACAAACTGAAAAACATCCCCCCCGACCCCGCAGCCGAAACAATGAAAGAACTGCTTCGAGGGGTTGACACTGAAAGAGGGTGTTTTTTCGGCGTGAAAGGGACAGAGCCCTGTAAAATTCTGTCCCGCCTTCTTAAGGGTGAGATATTCGGAGACAATAGAAACAAGATCACTTCTGTCCCGAATGGATTCAACGAGTTGATCAGAAACCTTTCTTCCACTCAAAGGGAGAGACCTTCCCTAAATTGTAGAATCGAAACTCAACTCGCCTTGGGCCCTATTTCTGCCCGAGACATTCCCGAACCATCTGGCTGATCTTACTTCCCTCAGCCCTTCCAACCAGTTGCGGAACGACCAGCTTCATCACTTTTCCCATATCCTTGGCATCCGTGGCCCCGGACTGAGCGATCGCTTCCTTGATCTTGATCCGAAGCTCCTCATCCGAAATCGGCTGGGGGAGAAAGGATTGGAGAATGGCTAGCTCTTTCTTTTCTTTATCGACCAGGTCCTGGCGTCCCCCCTTTTCAAACTGCTCGATCGACTCCTTCCGCTGCTTCACCGCCGTGCTGATCACCTGAAGGATCTCCTCATCGGTCAGCTGCTGTCCTTTTCCTTTGTCGATCTCTTTATTCTTGATGGTCGACCGGAGCAGCCGGATCACGGAGAGCCGGTCGGCATCGCCGGTTCTCATCGCTTCTTTCATTTCGTCCGTAAGTCTTTGTTGTAGTGGCATCTGGAAGAGGGGACCTCATTTCTGGCCGATAATGGTCAAAGCGTAGTGTAAATTTTAACTATATCAGATCACAGATTTCTTGTCAAATACTTGTTTTTATTTCTTTTTTGCCTTGTGATGCTATCCGGGAGGCCAATGAAGCAGCCGTCCTCCGAGCAGGTGAATGTGGAGATGAAAGACACTCTGTCCGGCATCTTTTCCTGAATTCACAACCGTGCGAAATCCCCGCTCCGCAACGCCTTTTTCTCGGGCGAGTTTGGGGAGGGTGAGGAAGAGATGGCTAATCACTTCCCGCTCATCCGGGGTCAGGTCAAGCAGACCGGAAATATGCTTCCTTGGAATTAAGAGAAGATGGACGGGAGCCTGAGGATTGATATCCTCAAAGGCCACCATCTTGTCATCTTCATAGACGATTTTACTTGGAATCTTTTTTTCAGTGATTTTGCAGAAGAGGCAGTCACCTCCCCCGCCCGTCGAGTGTTTCGCCATCTGTGGACTCCTCACCTACGATTTTTTCACCCTTCGAGATTTTTTTTCCGCCAATCCCGACTGAGAGGATCGCCGCTGAAGCTCCTCCTCGATCGCCCTCACGGAAATGCCATGGTGATTCAATGCGACCAGCAGATGATAAAAAAGATCGGCCGTCTCGTGGATGACTGCTTTTTTATCCCGGTTCTTCGCGCTGATGATGAACTCGCCCGCCTCTTCCCCCACCTTCTTCAAGATGCGGTCGATCCCCCCCTCGAACAAGAGGCTGGTGTAGGAATTCGGCGAGGGATGCCGCTTCCGCTCCGAGATCGTCTGATAAAGGGCCTCGAGCACAGGGAGAGCCGGTTTAGTCGCAGATGAAATCGGCTTGGCGCCGTTTGCGCTGAGCTTTTCGAAAAAACAGGAGCGGCTTCCGGTGTGACAGGCGACGCCGACCTGCTCGACCTCGATCAAAAGGGTATCCTGATCGCAATCGGTGTAAATCGCCTTCACCCGCTGGACATGACCCGAGGTCTCCCCCTTGCGCCACAACTTCTTTCGAGAGCGGCTCCAGAAGTGGGTCTCCCCCGTCTTGAGTGTCTTCTGAAGCGCGGTCGAGTTCATGTAGGCGACCATCAGGACATCTTTCTTCCGATGGTCGACGATGACGGCCGGGATGAGGCCGCGCGAAAATTTGAGCTGATCCATTTTCTTTTTCATACGATCCGGACCGGGACCCCCTTCTCCGAAAGATAGGCTTTCGCCTGCGGGACAGAATAGGTCTGGTAATGAAAGATCGACGCCGCCAGCACGGCATCGGCCTTTCCGACGGCGATCCCTTCATAGAGATGATCGAGGGTTCCAACCCCGCCGGAGGCGATGATCGGGACATGAACCGCTTCGGCCACCGCGCGCGTTAAGGCCAGATCATATCCCTGGTTCGTCCCATCCCGATCCATGCTGGTTAACAGAATCTCCCCGCAGCCGGCCGCTTCCATCTTCTTCGCCCATTCGACCGCATCAATCCCGGTCGCCCTTCGACCCCCATGCGTATATACCTCCCAGGAATCTGCCCCTTCTCCCTGACCTCCGGCCCCCGGCCCCCGGCCCCCGCTTCGCTTCGCATCGATGGCGACGACGATCGTCGAGCTGCCGAACTGAAGCGCCGCCTCTCGGACGAACACCGGGTTCTGCACGGCGGCGGTGTTGATCGAAACCTTGTCGGCTCCCGCCGCGAGAAGGATCCGGACATCTTCGAGGGTGCGGACGCCGCCGCCGACCGTCAGCGGCATCGAGACCTCTTCCGCCATTCGCCGGACGATATCGAGCAGGATCTCTCGTTCGTCGGAGGAGGCGGTGATGTCGAGAAAGCAGAGCTCGTCGGCCCCCTGCGCCTCGTAGAGCTTGGCGATCTCCACCGGGTCGCCGGCATCTTTGAGGTTCACGAAGCCGACCCCTTTAACGACCCGGCCCCCCTTTACGTCGAGGCAAGGGATGATCCGCTTGGCAAGCATCAGCTTTCTCCCCGGAGCGCCGCCAGCGCCTTCGGAAGCGAGAGGGCGCCGGTGTAGAGCGCTTTGCCGATGATCGCCCCTTCGACCCCCGGAATCTCCGCCAGCTTCTGGATCTGCGACAGGGTCGTGATTCCTCCGGAGGCGATGATCGGGATCTCCACCTGCATCCCGATCTCCCGGAAGAGCCCGATGTTCGGGCCGGCCAACATCCCGTCTTTTTCAATATCGGTCAGAATCAACGCCGCCGCTCCCGCCTCCTCCATTCGCATTGCGAGCGTCGCCACCTCCTCCGGATGAACTTCCGTCCAGCCGCGGACGGCGACCTGTCCTTTTTTGGAATCGATTCCGGCGATGATCCGCCGGGGGAATTTGCGCGTCGCCTCTTTGACGAGCGATTCGTTTTGAAGCGCCGCCGTCCCCAAAATCACCGCCGCCGCCCCCGCCGAGAGATACCGCTCGACCCGCTCCAGATCGCGAATCCCTCCGCCGACCTGCACCGGGATCTGAACCGCTTTGATGATCCGCTCGATCAGATCATAGTGGACCGTCGTCCCGCTGACCGCGCCGTCGAGATCGACCAGATGCAGCCGCTCGGCCCCTTGAGACTCCCACTGCTTGGCCATGGCGACCGGATCTTCGGAGAAGACCGTCTCGGAATCCATCACCCCTTGGGTCAGGCGGACACAGCGTCCTCCTTTGATGTCGATCGCGGGGATGAGAATCATCTTTGTCTCCTAATTCAGTTTGGCGAAATTTGCAAGAATCTGAAGTCCGAGCTTCTGGCTTTTCTCCGGATGGAACTGGCAGGCAAAGACGTTCTCGTGCGCAATGGCCGAGGGGAACCGAACGCCGTAGTCAGTCGTCGTCGCCACCCACTCGTTCTTTTTCGGCGCCCCGTAGTAAGAGTGGACGAAGTAGAAGTAGGCTCCGTCCGGAATCCCCTCTAGAACGGGATTCTTTTTTTCGATCCGGATCTGATTCCATCCCATGTGGGGGACTTTCAGGTCATTCTCCGGAAATCGGATCACCTGTCCCGGAACCAGATCGAGCCCCGGATGCGGGCCAAACTCCATCCCCTCGGTAAAAAGGATCTGGAGTCCCAGGCAGATGCCGAGGTACGGCTTTCCCGACCGGATCGACTCCGTGATCGGCTTGAGCAGGTGAAGCGCCTCGAGGTTCTTCATGCACTCGGGAAAGGCCCCCACCCCCGGCACCACGAGATGGCTCGCGTCCGAAACCACCTTCGGATCGGAGGTAACGATGGCGGCATACCCCGCCCGCTCAAACCCCTTCTGAACGCTCCGAAGATTCCCCGATCCGTAATCGACGATGACGATCTTCATAAGTGCGGTAAGCAGTGAGGAGAGAGGAGTGAGTAGTCAGGAGTAGGATTTAAAATCTTTACCCCTCACTCTTAACTCCTAACTCCTCACTGCTTTTACAGCTTTCCCTTCGTCGAAGCAACCCCCTTCAACCTTGGATCGATCTGTGTCGCTTCATCCAAGGCCCGGCCGAAGCCTTTGAAGATCGCTTCCAAGACATGGTGCGGATCTTTGCCGTAGTGAAGATTGATGTGAAGATTGATCTTGCACTGATCGACGACGGCGCGGAAGAAGTGTTCGATCAGATCGGTGTCGAACTCGCGGATCTTTTTCTTCGGCATCTGCACATTGAAGACGAGGTAGGGACGCCCCGAGAGATCGACCGTGACTTCCGCGAGCGCCTCATCGAGCGGAATCGAGGCGTGACCGAACCGCCGAATCCCCTGCTTCTCCCCCCAGGCCTTGGCAAGCGCCTCGCCTAGGACGATCCCGATGTCTTCCACCGTGTGGTGGTCGTCGATCTCCACATCCCCCTTCGCCTTCACCGTCAGGTCGAAATAGCCATGCTTCGCAAAAGCGGAGAGCATGTGGTTGAGAAAAGGAAACGGGGTTTCGACCTGATACTTTCCAGCTCCATCGAGATCGACCTGGAGGGTAATTTGGGTCTCTTTCGTTTCTCTGCTGACAGATGCCCTTCTCATGATCTCCTGCTTATCACTTCTTTCTATCGATCCAATAATTGGGCCTACGATGTTGATGCGCAACGGCAATAATTAAGATGTGATCCTTCTCAATTGAATACAATAACTTGTACGGAAACTTGTGGAACAAATACTTTCGCACATCGCCTGTCTCGATAGACCATGCCTTTGGATGTTGTAGAATCCTCTTGATTCCGGTTTTTACTTCCTCTTTAAACCGACGACCCAACCCTGTATATTCCAACTCGTAATAGGCGATCGCATCATCCAGTTCAAGTTTCGCGAGCTTGGAGAAAATCACCTTCATGGCAGTCTATTCTTCCGGGAATATCTCTTCCATAGGGATTCCCTCTAAACCCCCTTTTCGGTATGCTTCGAGACGCTTCTCCGCTTCCTCTGCCCAAATGCGGTCGATCTCCTTATCAGGCTCGTCCAAACTCTTTAAAAGTCCTTCTACAACGGTGAGCTTATCCTGTGGCTTGAGCTTAAGCGCCTTTTCAAGAATATCTTTTGCTCCCATTAGCGTTTACCTCCAATCCTGATCTTCACCATATTCGCATGCGCCTCCAATCCCTCCACCTCGGCGATCCGGACCAGGTGCGGGCCGCTCTTCTCCAGCGCCTCGCGCGAGTAGGAAATGACGCTGCTGCGCTTGACGAAGTCTTCGACCCCCAACGGCGAGAAGAAGCGCGCCGTCCCGCCGGTCGGAAGGACATGGTTCGGCCCCGCGATGTAGTCGCCGAGCGCCTGCGGCGTCTGCTCGCCGAGGAAGACCGAGCCGGCATGGACGATGCCGTCGAGGTAAGCGAACGGCTCGGCGACAAAGAGGGAGAGATGCTCCGGCGCGATCTCGTTCGCCATGTCGATCGCCCGCTTGAGGTCGGGGACGATGAAGGTGACGCCGTGATGCTTCAGCGAGGTCGTCGCGATCTTCTTCCGGGGAAGCCGCGCGAGCTGATCCTTCATCTCCCGGTCGACCTTTTCGACGAGCGCTTCAGAGGTCGCGAGAAAGATCACCACCGCCTCTTCATCATGCTCCGCCTGGGAGAGGAGATCGGAGGCGACATAGGTCGGGTTCGCCTGATCGTCGGCGATGATCAATAGCTCGCTCGGCCCCGCGATCATATCGATGTCGACCAAACCATAGACCAGCCGCTTGGCGGCGGCCACATACTGATTCCCCGGCCCGACGACCTTGTCGACCTTCGGAACGGTCTCGGTCCCATAGGCGAGCGCGCCGACCGCTTGGACCCCGCCGATCCGGTATATCTCGGTCACCCCCGCAATATCGGCCGCAATCAGGACGTACGGGTTGAGGGCTCCTTCCGGGGAGGGAGAGCAGATCACCAATCGGGAGACCCCGGCGACCCGCGCCGGAATGGCGTTCATCAACACCGACGACGGATAGGCCGCCTTTCCGCCCGGGACGTAAAGTCCGACCCGCTCGATCGGGTGGACCCGCTGAGCCAGATAGATCCCGTCGTTCTGAATGGAGAATCCTTCCTTCTTCTGCTTTTCATGAAAGGCGGTGATCCGATCGGCGGCGTACTTGAGACTCTCCACGACGGCCGGGTCGGCCTTCTCATAGGCCCGTTGGATCAGCGCCGCATCGACCCGCATCTGATCCGGGGCGAGCTTCAACCGATCAAACTTCTCGGTGTAGCGGAGAACCGCCTTGTCCCCTTTTTCCCGAACCTCATCGAGAATCTTCCGAACGGTGCTCTCGATCGCCCGTTCTCCGACATCCAATCGATGGAGCACCTTCCGGTAGGTCGCCTTAAACCGCCGATCCTCGACGTGGATTCTCTTCATCATCGTTTGACCCCTTCTTTCATCCGCCCCCTGGCCCCCGGCCCCTGACCTCCGATCTCCTTCTTCACCGCCGCGATCAACTCCTGCACCGCCGGGTATTTGAGCTTCAGGCTGGCGCGATTGACGATCAGTCGGGCGGTGCACGGCGCGATCTCATCGACGACGCTGAGATGGTGCGTCCGAAGCGTCTCCCCGCTGGAGGTGAGATCGACGATTTGATCGGCCAATCCGACCAAGGGCGCCAGCTCGATCGAGCCGTAGAGTTTGATGATCTCGATCGGGATTCCCTTCTCCAGAAAATAGCGCTCGGTGATATTCGGATATTTCGTCGCCACCCGGAGCTTGGAATGCCCGTTCGGCCTTCCGGCGCCGTTTCCATTGCCGCTCGGCTCCGCCAGAACGATCCGGCAGAAACCGTATCTCAGATCGACCGGCTCGTATACGTCCCGCATCTGTTCTAATAAAAGATCCTTTCCGACGATTCCGAGATCGGCGGCGCCGTACTCCACATAGGTCGGCACATCGGTCGCGCGGACCAGGATGATCTTGATCTTTTTCTCCGGAACGTCGAAGGTCAGACGGCGGCTCTCTTCCGACAGCTCCGTCGGCGCAATCCCGAGCTTATTGAGGAACGGGATCGTCAATCCAAGGAGTCTCCCTTTCGAGAGCGCAATGGTGAGGGTCGGCTTTTCCATCAGGCTGATCCTTTCACCCGGCGGATCGTCGCCCCCACCTTCGAGAGCTTCTCTTCGATCCGCTCGTATCCCCGATCGAGATGATAAATCCGAAGCACCTCGGTCTCCCCCTGCGCCACCAGGCCGGCGAGAATCAGCGAGGCGCTCGCCCGAAGATCGGACGCCATCACCGGCGCCCCCGACAGCTTCGGCACCCCTTTGATCACCGCGTGGTTTCCTTCCAAACGAATCTGCGCCCCCATCCGGCGAAGCTCGGCGACATGGTTGAAGCGGTTTTCGAAGATCGTCTCGGTGATGACCGAAAGGCCATCCGAGATCGACATCAGCGCCATCATCTGCGCCTGCATGTCGGTCGGGAATCCCGGATAAGGGAGAGTTTTCACATCAACGGCGTGGATCGCGCCCCCTTTCACCCGGAGCAGATCTTTCTCTTCGGAAATGGTCGCCCCCGCCCCCCGGAGCTTGTCGATCACGCTGACGAGATGTTCCGACCGGCCGTGGCGGATCACCAGATCCCCCTTGGTAATCGCCGCGGCGATCATGAAGGTCCCCGCCTCGATCCGATCGGGCATCACCCGGTAAGAGGCTCCTTTCAACGAAGCAACCCCTTGGATGGTGATCCGGTCGGTTCCGGCGCCGTTAATCCGCGCCCCGCAGGCGTTGAGAAATTGCGCGAGGTCAACGATCTCCGGCTCGCAGGCGGCGTTCTCAATCGTCGTCGTCCCCTCCGCGAGGGTGGCGGCCATCATCAGGTTTTCGGTGCCGGTGACGGTCGGCAGCTCAAAGTAGATCTTGGCCCCTTTGAGTTTTCCCGCCTTCGCATGGATCATCCCATGCTCGATCTTAATCTCGGCACCCATCTTCTCCAGCGCGGTTAGGTGGAGTTGAATGGGGCGGGCGCCGATGGCGCAGCCGCCGGGCAGAGAAACATGCGCTTCGCCGCAGCGGGCCACGAGCGGTCCCAAGACCAAGATCGAGGCCCGCATTGTTTTAACGAGATCGTAGGACGCCTCGCAATTCTCGACGGTGCCGACCTGGACGGAGCAGGTCCCGTCTTGCTCGGTGATTTTCGCCCCCATCCGCTGGAGCAGCTTCTGGGTGGTAGTCACATCCATCAGCTTCGGAATGCCGAGCAGCGTCTGCGGCTCGGAGGAGAGAAGGGTGGCGGCCAAAATCGGCAGCGAGGCATTCTTCGCCCCGCTCACCTCGATCTCGCCGTCAAGACGAGCCCCCCCCTGGATGACGATCTTATCCATGACGGCTTCGCCTCCTACAGATCGCGACCCGGTCGATCCCGGCGAGGTCTTTGAGAAAGGTGACTGCGAAAGGGCTCTCCGCGGCGAATCCTTGCAGCCACCCCGCCTGGCCGGCCCCCATCTCGAAGAGGAGAGATCCCTCCGGCGTGAGAAAAGAGGAGGCTTCCTCCAGAATCCGCCGATAGAACGCCGTCCCTTCTTCCGGCGCAAAGAGGGCGCGCGCCGGCTCGTAATCTCGCACCTCGGGCGGGAGGGTAGTACGGTCTCGCTCGGGGATGTAGGGGGGGTTACAGACGATCAGATCAAAATGACTTGCTTCCGCTCGGAGCGGCGCGAAGAGATCTCCCTGAGCGAATCGGATCTGCGACAGACACCGGTTTCGCTGGGCGTTGGCTTGGGCCACTTCGAGCGACGTTGGGTCGATATCGGTGGCAATCACCTGAGCATCGGGAAGCTCTTTTGCGAGCGCGATCGCCAAGGCGCCGCTTCCGGTGCAGAGATCGAGGATGTGTCGAGGAGAGGGTTGGATGGCGCGGGCCGCTTCGACGATCAGCTCAGTTTCGGGTCGTGGGATAAAAACACCGGGACGGACCGACAGGATCAGTCGATCGAATGCGACCTCCCCGAGGATGTACTGGATCGGCTCGCGACCGCCGCGGCGAGCCAACTGTTCCCGAAAAAGGCGCTCCTGTTCCGATGAGACCGGCTGCGCAGGCTCCATGTAGAGATCGATCCGCCGACAAGAGAGAAGGGCCGCAAGGAGCAGCTCGGCCTCTCGTTGCGGAAAGGGGAGTCCCCGCTGTTCGAGGAAACGCGCCCCTTCGCGGAGGAGTTCGGAAACCGTCACTTCTTTCGTCTGGGTCGGCATCTTGATAGATGGAGGAGATGAGCGCACCCGTCTCCTTCCCGTTTTTTCAAAAGAGAATTACGACTCGGCCAATCTCTTTGCCTCATCGTCGGCGATCAGCGGCTGAACCAGCAAATCGAGCTCTCCCTGCAGGACCTGATCGAGCTGGTAAAGGGAGAGGTTGATTCGATGATCGGTCACCCTATTTTCCTTAAAATTGTAGGTTCGAATCTTCTCGCTTCGCTCTCCGGTCCCCACCTGGGATTTCCGGTTCTTCGCGATCTCCGCCTCTTGCTTTTCCCGCTCCATCTCAAGAAGACGGGAGCGCAAGATCCGCATCGCCTTGGTTCGGTTCTTTAATTGAGAGCGCTCATCCTGACAGGAGACGACGAGATTGGTCGGAATATGGGTGATCCGAACCGCGGAGTAGGTCGTGTTGACGCTCTGCCCCCCCGGTCCGGAGGAGCAGAAGGTGTCGATCCGAAGGTCTTTCTGATCGATCTGAATGTCGACCTCCTCTGCTTCCGGGATGACGGCGACGGTGACCGTCGAAGTATGGATTCGCCCGCTCGCCTCGGTCTCCGGGACCCGCTGAACCCGATGGACGCCGCTTTCATATTGAAAGTGACGATAGGCTCCTTTGCCAGCAATCGAAAGGACCACCTCTTTGAGGCCGCCGATGCCGGTTTCGCTGGAATCCATCATCTCCACCTTCCACCGCTTTTTTTCGGCATACTTCATATACATCCGGAGAAGATCGCCGGCAAAAAGGGCCGCCTCGTTTCCTCCCGTGCCGGCGCGGATCTCCAAGAAGAGATTCCGGTCGTCGAGCGGATTCTTCGGAACCAATAGGCTCTTGAGAATTGCCTCCTGAGCTTCTCGCTTCTGCTGAAGCGCACTCCACTCCGCCTCCGCCATTTCGCGCAGTTCCGCCTCGGCCGCGGCGTCCTGGCGGACCTCATCTGCTTCCGCGATCTCCTTCAAGAGCGCTTTGTAGGCCTCATACTGCCGGACCGTCTCTTCATACTCAGAGCGCTCTTTTGCAAGGCGGATCTGCTCCTTGGGATCGGACAAGATTTTCGGGTCGGAGAGTTGTGCTCCGAGCGCCTCATATTTCTTGACGATCCCTTCGAGCTTGTCGGTCAAAAATTCTTCTTTTGAGAGAACCATGTCTGTCACTTATTCGTTAAAAATAGATACCAGGTTCATCCCTGGTGGCCGGACGAGAGGGGAAAATAAAAAACCTGCCGGTAATAGGCAGGCTCAGGAAGAGGGAGTCGGGACTACTTCTTTGCGTATTTCTTCTTGAACCGCTCCACGCGGCCCTCGGTATCGACGATCTTCTGCGTTCCGGTGAAGAAAGGATGGCAGGAGGCGCAAATTTCAAGGCGGATTTCGCCGCGGGTCGATTTGGATTTGAGCACCGCCCCGCATGCACAGGTGATCTCCACCTCTTTATATTCGGGGTGAATGGCTGGTTTCATTTGAAATCTCCTTTTTATCTCATTATCTCGACATAGATCGAGCGTGAGATTATAGCTTAAATCATCTTTTAATTCAAGCCCTTTTTACTTGTTCATCGATTCCAAGAATTCTTTATTCGACTTGGTCCCTTTGATCTTGTCGAGCAAGAATTCCATCGATTCAACCGTGGAGAGCGGGCTCAAGACCTTCCGGAGGATCCACATCTTATTGAGATCTTCTTTATCGACCAGCAGCTCTTCTTTACGGGTGCCTGACAGGGTCATGTCGATCGATGGGAAGATGCGGCGATCGGCCAACTTCCGGTCGAGGTGAAGCTCCATATTGCCGGTTCCCTTAAACTCTTCAAAAATCACGTCGTCCATCCGGCTTCCGGTATCGATCAGGGCGGTGGCGATGATTGTCAAGCTGCCGCCGTTTTCGATATTTCGCGCCGATCCGAAGAACCGCTTCGGCCGCTGCAGCGCGTTGGCATCGAGACCGCCGGAGAGGACCTTTCCGCTCGGCGGAACGACGGCGTTGAACGCCCGGGCCAACCGGGTGATCGAGTCGAGCAGGATCACGACGTCCCGTTTGTGCTCGACCAGACGCTTCGCCTTCTCCAGGACCATCTCGGCGACTTGCACGTGGCGCTGCGCCGGCTCATCGAAGGTGGAGCTGACCACCTCCCCTTTGACCTGACGCTGCATGTCGGTGACCTCTTCCGGTCGCTCATCGATCAGGAGAACGATCAGGATGATCTCCGGATGATTCTTCATGATCGCCTTTGCGATCGCCTGCAGCAGCACCGTTTTACCGGTGCGGGGCGAGGCGACGATCAGCCCGCGCTGTCCCTTTCCGATCGGGGTAATCAGATCCATGATCCGGGTGGAGTAATCTTCCTGGCTGTACTCGAGCTTGATCCGCTCCAACGGATAGAGCGGGGTGAGGTTATCGAAGAGGATCTTATCCCGCGCGACATCCGGATCTTCGTAATTGATCTTTTCGACCTTGAGGAGCGCAAAGTACCGTTCGCTCTCTTTCGGAGGTCGAATCTGGCCGGAAACGATATCGCCCGTTCGGAGATTGAAGCGTCGGATTTGAGAGGGAGAGACGTAGATATCGTCGGGGCCTGGAAGGTAATTGTAGTCTGGGGATCGGAGAAATCCGAAGCCATCCGGAAGGGTTTCCAAAACCCCTTCTCCATAGATCGTTCCGTTTTTCTCGGACTGGGCCTGGAGAATCGCAAAGATGAGCTCTTGCTTCCTCAAGTTGCTGGCCCCTTCAATTTTGAGATCCCGGGCCACCTCATTTAGCTCTCCAATGCTTTTCTCTTTTAATTCGGCAAGATTCATCTTTTTCTCCTTGATATTAAAACTTACAGTCAACTTTACGGTTGATTCCTTTGAAATAATTTAAAAGTATAAAAGGGGTGTGCATGTCAGATAGGATTTATCCGAATATGACCTTCATCTCTGCAATAGATCGCGCCGTCATTCGTAGAGTTGAGTGAGGAAGGGATATAAGACAAGTAGGCAAATCAGCTTATGACCATCATTCCTTTATGGTTTTGTAATGAAATGCTCTGGAGCAGATATTGGAAGAAAACAAGTGAACCAATGAGACGGATCTTTCGCCTGGACCGGCCAGCTAGCTAAAAATGTGAGGATGAGTTTTATTATTGAAGAGCCGAGTCGGAAAGAAGTCCCAAAGACGTTTACTATAGGCTAATTCGTATTATAGTCAACCTGTTTCTTTTTGTCAAATTCTTTTTCTGTCAAGGACCTGTTCTTCGGTCGCCTTCCTCGTTACACCCGGTTACACCTAAAAATTTGACTTTTAGTGGAAGGATGGTATATTGGAATCCGTTTTCCCAAAGGGAGGTGGATCGATGAGGCAAAGGCGATACTTTATTGAAGGGATCGTCGCGGGTGTCGTGATTTTATTGCTGGCGAGCTGCGCCGGTCATAAATCCAAGAACGAAGAGCCGGATTGGGTTCGAAAAGGAAATGGCGCCTTTCTAGATAAAGATCAAAAAGCGTTCTACGGCGTCGGAGCGATCTCAGGGGTCGCGAACAAGCCGCTGGCGAAGACCGCCGCCGATAATCGGGCCCGAGCGGAGATTGGGAAAGTTTTCGAAACCTACTCCGCCTCCTTGATGCGGGACTATGCCGCCTCCACCACGGCCGGCGACTTCAAAAAAACCAGCGAAGAGCAGAATATCGAGCAGACGATCAAGACCTTTTCGGCGACGACCCTCTCCGGCGTGATCATTATCGACCACTGGACCGATCCGGCCGATGGAACCCTCTATTCTCTCGCCCGGCTCGATCTCGAAAAATTCAAAGACAACATCCAGCAGGCGAAAGAGCTGAATGCAACGGTCCGCGATTATGTTCGAAAAAACGCGGACAAAGCGTTCGAGGCGCTCGATAAGGAAGAAGAAAAACACCGATAGAATCGGTAAAGATAGAAAGGAAGAGCCATGTTTCGAAAATCACTCGTCTGGATGCTGACCGGAATTGCGTTGACCGGAATGATCTCTTGCGGAGGGAAGACTGTCTCCCGTGTCGGGACCGACACCGTCACCGATCTTTCGGGCCGCTGGAACGACACCGACTCCCGCCTCGTCGCCGAAGAGATGGTCAAGGATGCCCTCAGCCGTCCTTGGGTTGACAACTTCATGAAGAAGAGCGGAAAAGAGCCGACCGTCATCGTTGGGACGGTGGTCAACCGAAGCAATGAGCATATCAATGTCCAGACCTTCGTCAACGACCTGCAGCGGGAGCTGACCAACTCCGGACGGGTTTCCTTCGTCGCCGGCAAAGGGGAGCGGGAGGAGATCCGGGAGGAACGGGTCGACCAGGCGAAGAACTCCGCCGATGAGACGGTGAAGGGCCCCGGAAAAGAGATCGGCGCCGACTACATGATGATCGGGACGATTAACACCATTCTCGACGAGGCCGAGGGGACCAAGGCGGTCTTCTATCAGGTGGACCTGGAGATGGTCGATATGGCCAACAACAAGAAGGTTTGGCTCGGCCAGAAGAAAATCAAGAAGATCATTGAAAGAAGCCGGATCAAGTTTTAGGGATTGATGGGTCATGCATCTTTCCCCTGTGCTTTCATTAGAACACCCATCGGCGATTCCCCTCCGCCGGAGGACGTTTCCAACGTTTCTTATCCAGCTCGCGGCAACGCTCTCTCTTCTGCTTCTGACGGCATGCGGTCCTTCGCTCCACCACCAGCAATTGGTGGAGCAGGATCTCCTCTCGCATCGGTATTCCGATGCGGATGCGGTCGTTGAGAAAAACAAGAAAGATTACGGCGACCGCAACCTTCTTCTTTATTACCTCGACCGGGGCTTTCTCCTCCATCTGGCCGGACGCTACGAGGAGAGCAACCGCTTTTTCGAAAAGGCGACCGCCGAGGTCGATCGGCTCTATACCCAGAGCATTTCCACCCATGCCGGCGCGATGTTGACCAATGATAATCTTCTCCCCTACGAGGGAGAGGACTTTGAGACGGTCCTCATTCACCTCTTCTCGGCTCTGAATTATACCGCGCTCGGTCGATGGGACGACGCCCTGGTGGAAGCAAGGCAGGTCGATGACCGACTCAACCTGCTGAACGATAAATACACGCAGAAAAATGTATACAAAGAAGACGCCTTCGCCCGCTACCTCACCGGGATCCTTTACGAGGCGCGGGGAGAATTCAATGACGCCTTCATCTCGTATCGGCAGGCCTACGGAGCCTTCGAGGATTACAAAAAGAATTATCACATCCAGATTCCTTCCCGGCTCGGAATTGATCTGATTCGGACGGCGAGCATCCTTCATCTTCCGGAAGAGCAGGAAGAATACAAGAAGCGATTTCCGGAGGCGGCTGCCATTGCTTCCGAAAAGTCCGATCGGACCGGCGAGGTGGTGGTCATCACTTACGAGGGACGCTCCCCGATCAAAGAAGATTACTTCATTGACGCGCCGGTTCCGAACGGGAATGGCGGCGTTTATATGGTCCGCGTCGCGCTTCCGCGATTTGTCCCCCGCCCATCGAAAGTCGGCTCGGTCGAAGTCACCTTCCGGCAAGGCGCGACCGTTCTCAAGCAGCGATCCGATTTAATGGAAGATATCACCGCCATCGCAAAGAAGAACCTGGAGGACCGAATCGGCCGGATCTCCGCCAAGGCGATCGCGCGCGCGACCGCAAAGTATATTGCGACCCGAGCCGCCGAGCGCGAAGCGAAGAAGCGGGGGGGCGAAGGGGCCGAGATCCTTACCGGTCTTCTGGCCAATGTCTATTCCGTCGCCACCGAGCAGTCGGATAAGCGGAGCTGGAGAACCCTCCCCTCAAAAATCCGCCTGGCCCGCCTCTCCCTCCCCCCTGGGCAGTGGGAAGTCCGGGTCGCTTATTATTCGGCCCAGGGACATCTCATCGAGGAGCGCCCGATGCCACCCTTAAAAGTCGAAAAGGGAAAATCGCTTTTTGTGATCGATCATCTCTTTCAGTAATCCGATCCAGGAGGACTTATGAACCGCTTCACCCGATGGACCCTTCTCTTAAACAGTCTGATGCTCTTTCTTACCACGACGGGATACTTGCTCGCGGCGGAGAAGCCAGACTGGGTCGACGGATCGAGCGCCCAATATCCCGAGGCCGCTTACCTGACCGGCGTCGGCTCCGGCGATACCCGACAGCGCGCCGAAGACAGCGCGTATGCCGCGCTGGCCCGCATTTTCCGCACCGAGGTCCGGACCACCACCCATGAGCGAGAGGATTTTCGGCAAACAGAGAAGGGAAAGAAGGCCGACATCGATCGAACGGTCAATCTGCAAAACCAAACCGAAGTCTCCACGCAAAAAGCGCTGGAGCAGGTCCGGATCGCCGAGCGATGGACCGACCCGGTCTCACAAGTCTACTACGCCCTGGCGGTGCTCGATCGCTCAAAGAGCGCCTCGGCCCTTCGACAAAAATCGCTCGACGCCGAAATGGAAGCGAGAGATTGGGAAGATCGCGCGAAAAAAACGACCGACCCGCGCGATCAGGCGCGGGCGCTTCACAAAGCGCTGCTCGCCGCTCGACAGGCGGAGCTTTATGACTCTGATCTTCGCGTGGTCCAGCCGACCGGTCGGGGCGATGGTCTGAGGGTCAACGCCGCCGCCCTCGACGAACAGCTAAAAGCGCTTCTAAGCCGCTCCTTCAAGGTGGATGTCCTAATCGAGGGTCCACAGGCGACGGCGGTCCGCGACGCCATCCTCGCCGGACTTCATGAGAAGGGATTCATCAGCGGAGGCGAACCCGATCTGCTGATCAAAGGCAAAGTAGCAATGGAAGATGCCGATATAAAAGACCCTCGCTGGTATTATGTCCGATGGACCGCCGACCTGACACTGATTCAGAAAGAAGGTCAAAAAGAGTTCGGCCGGATTCAGCGGTCGGGCAAGGAGGGTCAGCTGACCCCCAAAGAAGCGGATCGAAAAGCACTGGCCGCCGTCCAAAAAGAGCTCTCTGAAACAGTCGGCGAGAGCGTCTTAAAGTTCATCTATGGAGAATGATTCGGGAGAGTGATTCGTTCGAACCTCCCGGAAAAGAGAATGCGCGGCCCGCGCCCGCAGATCAATCATTGAATTGAAAATAAAGGTCATGATAAAGTAATAGCAGTTCTCATTCTCACCGACCCGATCTTGACCCTCCTTGTTTCCGGAGAAAAAGACGCAATGAAGGAATCCGGTATTCTCATTGGGATGAGCGTCCTCTTTCTCGCCCTGATTGTCATCTCCGTTCTCCGCCTCAATTCCATCCGCTCCGAAGCGAAGGCGGCCCGCGCTCGTCAAGCCCCGCGTGTCATCGTCCCTCCCCCCGATCCCGCTCGGTTCAACCATTTGAGGATCGTCAAGCTTGGGAAAGATGGCGCGCCGATGGTCTTCGTTCAAGGGGGAAAGGTCTGGATGGGATCGAAAGAAGAGCGGGGGGAATTCGATGAGAAGCCGGCCCGCCAGGTGACGATCGGCTCTTACTTCATCGACCTCTACGAAGTCACCAATGCGCAATATCAACGTTTTGTGGAAGAGACGAAGCGCCATCGCCAGGAAGTGATGGTCTTCTTTGATGACACCTCGGTTCTCTACCAACCGAAGTTCCCCGCCGTCGGAGTTTCCTGGTCCGATGCCGACGAATATTGCGCCTGGAACGGCAAGCGCCTTCCAACCGAAGCGGAGTGGGAGCATGCCGCCCGCGGCGATGATGACCGCCCCTGGCCCTGGGGGGAGACCTATGCCGAAGGTTACGCGAACGTCCGGGGCGAAGACGACGGCTTCGCCTATACCGCGCCGGTCGGAAGTTTTGAAGCCGGGCGCAGCCCCTTCGGCCTCTACGACATGTCGGGAAACGCGCTGGAATGGGTCTTCGATTGGTATGATGAATTCTACTACAAGGATGGGCAGGTCACCTACCCGAAAGGACCCGATTCCGGCATGGCCAAAGTCGTAAGGGGCGGCTCCTGGGATAATGTCGCGAACGACGTGCGGACCACCAAGCGTTACGCCGTCGCGCCCTACCGAAAAGAGGCGACGATCGGTTTTCGCTGCGCCATGGACGCTCCGGAGGAGGTCGCCCCACCGGCAGTCACCACTTCATCGAAAGTCCCATCCCCCAAGAAGTAAGCTCTCTTCAAAAGGAGGTCCGACGGAAATCGGATCAAACAGTCTGCCTGATCACCTCCCTATCCCTTCATTGGGATAAATAAGATAAGTATACTTAGTATCCCATAAGGTCCGATTCCACTTGACTCCTTCCGCACGGATTGGTTAGTGTACGGAGATAGTGAATCGATACCACACCTGTCGACACCGATGTGGAACCCGACCTGAGAAGATCGGAACGGCACGGAAACCAGTTGAAATCGAATCAGCCCTCCTCCGAGCTTCAAAACCGTTGGGTCGTCAATAAGATCAAACCTGCTCTCAAATCGACCGTGATCCTTGGAATCGGAATGACCAAGACCATTCTGCAGATCGATCTAAGAGAGGACCGTTGCGGGCAGCAAAATTGCGCCGACCTTGAAAGAATCATCACACATCATTTCCCTTTGGGTCAGGTTCATCTCATTTCGGTCGACTCCTTCCCCGCCGCCGCAGCGCTCTCCGCCCACGCGCCGCATCTGGTCTTAATCCAATCGGCTTCCGAGAAGATCGCCGTGGAGGCGGTCCACTCCTTTCGGCGTCTTGGCCAGTTCGTGCCGGTCCTCTGGCTCTCCTGTCACGGCCCGTCCCCGGACCCCGCTCTTTTGAGCCAGATCCTCTTGGTTGCAGATGATTTTTTATTCTGCCCCTTTCAGCCGAGCGATTTTTTGGCGCGCATCCAGAAATGGCTCTTAATGGAAGGCCGGGCTGATTCCGTGGAGCGACTGAAAATCGATCTGGGGATGGGCTCCCTCATCGGGGAGAGCCCCCTCTTCATCAGAGCATTGCAACAAATTCCAAAACTGGCCCGGTGCGAAGCGACCGTGCTCCTCTCCGGAGAAACCGGAACGGGGAAAGAGCTCGCCGCTCGGGCGATCCATTATCTTAGCTCCCGCTCGGGGGGACCGTTTATACCGGTAAACTGCGCCGCCCTCCCTGAAGCGCTCCTGGAGAATGAGCTCTTCGGGCATGCAAAAGGGGCCTATACGGACGCCTCTCTGCCGCAGCAGGGTTTGATCGCAGAGGCCGAATCGGGAACGCTATTCCTGGACGAGATCAACAGCCTCAGTTTGACGGCGCAAGCAAAGCTCCTCCGCTTTCTCCAAGAAGGGGAGTATCGCCCCTTGGGAGGAGGAAAGCCGCTCCGCTCGAACACCCGGATCGTGGCGGCGACTAATGCGAATCTGGTCGACAAGATCAAAACCGGCCTCTTTCGCGAAGATCTCTACTTCCGTCTACACATCCTCGCCCTCTCGCTTCCGCCGCTTCGAGAGCGGCCGGAAGATATTCCCCTGCTCGTCAAATATTTCCTGAAGAAATATTGCAGGCGCTTCCGAAGCGAGTACAAAACTTTTTCACCGGCGGCCCTCCTGAAACTGGCCTCCTATGACTGGCCCGGCAATATCCGAGAGCTCGAAGCGGTGATCCAACGCGCGATCGCCCTCTCTTCTCTTCCGCTGATTCAGGCAGAGGAAATCGACCTTCCGATCGCCGCTTCAACGCCGTCCAAACGCGATTTTCCTTTTCAAGCGCTCAAGCGGCGGACGATCGATACCTTCGAGAAATCATACCTCTCTCAGCTTCTGATCGCGCATCGAGGCAACATCTCCCGCGCTGCGAAAGATGCCGGAAAAGATCGGCGCGCCTTCCGACGGCTGATGGAGAAGCATGGGCTGGTCCGGCAGCAGTTTACGAATTCAGGTTTGGGATAGTCGACCGAGACCCGGAACCGGATCTCTCAGAAATTTTTGGATTATTGGAATAGAGGAGCGTAGTTGACTACAAGTCCGCCGATTTGAGAAGTCGATTCGGGTGAAGATTTCGGATGGAAAGACTAATGTTCGCTCTTTTCGGCCCACAGCTTAATGAGAAAAAACGGTGGCCGATCGCCTGATAAAAGACAGAAGAAATTGATCTGTTATTGCCGCTGCTCTCGTTTTGCCGGCTGTGGCGGCTTCCGATAAAGCGGCCGAGCTTCGTTATGCCCTTGGAGTTCCTTGCTCGCCTCGGGATGCTTCAAAGGACGCGGCTGTTCCCGCTTTATCGAATCTCCAGCGCGCTTCGGCTCTCGATGCGGCCGCGGCTCTTGGATCGATGAGGAAGAGAGCTCTTTTTCTTCGGGCTTTCGGATCTCTTTGCGGACGACAATATCCTTATGAATCCTCTCGGGTTGATTCCGGTCATCGGTTTTCGGTGTGCCACTCACTTCGGCGCGCGGTGTCGCCACAATGGGAGGGCGTCCTTGTTGGATAATATTATCTACCTCTTTGATTCGTTTCTCGAAGGGAGCAGGAGGAGAAGAAACGGGATGATGGTATACGACCGGCCGATGAATGATCGGCGGGGGCTGAAGATTCGGATGCGCTTCTTCTTGAGGTTTTGATCTTAAACTGGCCCGAACCGGTACAAGAGGCGGAGGACCGGCCATCACTCGTCCCTCCCGGATTGGATCGGCCGGAGGAACAAAGTGCTCGGGGGCGGGTTGTGCAGTAAGAAACGTCTGCCGGTGTAAGACACTCACCGCACCCGGCACCCGATAGTTAATTAAGGTTACATTTACCTGAACGGAAGGCCTCGGATTATAATAATAGACCTCACGAGGGCCAAGCGGAACCCAGGCAACCCACGTCGGACCATAAATAAACCGCACATAGCCGGGCGCCCAAACCTCCCTGGGAGGACCCGGCACCCAGACCCAGCTCCCCGAGACCACCACCCACCGACCATGGTGATAGGGAACCCATCCCCAGGGCTCATACGACACCCAGGTCCACCCCCACGGCTCAATCCAAACCCACCGACCATATTGGTAGGGAGCCCATCCCACCGACACCTGTGGCATCCATACCCATCCATAGCCGGGAGCCGTGATCCATGTGCCGTAGGTATCTAATTCTCCGACCCCCATCGCAACGGTCGGAGGAAGATACCTGCGGCTGGCGGCCATGGCGATCTGACGATCCCGGTCTGCATTCCATTGGTCCCAGTCATCCGGATCTCGGGCCGCTTGCAGTAAATAATGAGGTGGCTCGCTCTGATCGATTTCAACTTGCTGGTTCTTGACGACGGTAATCGGATTCTCGTCGGTGCTCAGATCGACGGCTCCTTCCCGTACCGTGATGACGGTGGAGCTGTCTTCCGCCACATCAATACGAAACTTCCCAGAGCGATTCACAACCGCCGCCACCTGAGGGGTATCGATTTCAAAGACGGCTCCTGTTTGAGAGGCTCGGGAAGGGAAATTAATCATAAAAGTGGCCACCCCCAATGTCACCTGAACCTGGATTCTTGCCGGATCGAAGTCTAATAAATCAAGGCTGGTATTCTCAGCTAACCGAATCATGGACCCATCATCAAATTGCACCTCGGCTCGGGCGCCATCACTCGTCCAGAGTTTATCATGCGGCCGAAGCGGCAAATTGACCGAAGTGGTCATCCATTCGGTATCATCTCCGCGTTGGACCAAGACCTCTCCCTCAATCAGGCTCAGCCGAGAAATTCGAATGTCTCGGTAGGGATTGGAGGTGTCGTCATCGGCGAGGGCCGGCGAGAGCCACCCGCCGATAAGAGTTCCAGCGAGCAATGGACCAAGAATTCCAAGGATCAGACGGTATGATTTCATGTGTTTCCTCAATGACATGGCTCAGTATCCCTCAAATCGAATGAAGCGTTTACGCTTTGTTGATGTCGTAAATGATTCCCTCGTCACTGATCGGTTCAATGACTCGATAAGAAAATCATCCGACCCATTTATATTAGACGTTTATCTTATCAGAAAGGTTGACAAGAGCGGCTTTTATAAAGTGAATTTAACTCTGATTGAGATTCTTCACCCTATGAATCGGACCACCCAAAGATCCGGTACTGATCAATGACCGAAAGACCGAAGGCACGGTCGGTCCTCTTTTTCAATCCATTCCGAGCGATATTTTCTCCGTGCTCCACGACACAAAAAAGTTAAATACCAATCATGTATTAATCTTAACCCATCGTCGAGTTCTGATACCCTATTTAAGGCATCCGATATCCCATTTGGGATCGCTCGCATTTGTTTTCATTGAAATAACCTTACAACTCACTGATTCATCGAGAGGAATCTTCCGGCATGGTGATTGCTTCGGATCAAGAACTGTGACAGGTCGTCACTTTTAGATGAAAGGAGTCAAGCCATGATGAAATTCCAATTAAAATGGGGGCTTCTTGCAATGGGATTATTGTTCGCATTCGGATCGGTGCAGGCGTATGCTCAATCCACGCGGCAGGATATAAATCAGGATAAAAGGGAGATCAGGAATGAGAATGCGGATATCCACCAAGACAAAAGAGAGATCAATCAAGACAAGAAGGATATCCGCAGTGACCGGCAGGATTTGAAGAGCGATCTGAAGCAGAGAGCAGAGGATCGCAAGGAGTTAGCCGCCGATCGGAAGGAAGGAAACAAGGCAGGAGTTGCTCAAGAGAAAGCGGAATTAACAAAAGATAATACCGATATTCAGAAAGATCGAAAAGACCTTCATGCCGATAAAAAAGATCTTCGCCATGATCGGAAGGATTTAAAGAAAGATCGGAAGGACAAGCAAGCGGCCGTCAAGGATTTAAAGAAGGATCGGAGAGAAAAGAAGCAGAAAGTCAAAAGCTAAACGCCCACTGACATAAACGCCTGTGCCTGGCGGATTGTCATTCGCCAGGCACAGGCGATCCACTCAGTCCATGTTCCTGGTGAGGGTCTCATCGAGGGTAGCTTCAACAAGTCTGGCTTCATGTGGAGAAGCAGCAGCCGTGGGATCGGCGAGTGGAAGAGCTGTAGCGTCCGCAATGACCATGAGCTTGCAACCTTTGCCCCGCTTGGTCGCTCCCACTTTGGAGCCCCTATTTTCGCCACCACAAAGGTGCCGTCGATGAAACACTCTGCTGCTCACAGTGAGTTCTTCTCTTCTAGCCATGTAAAAACATTATCATGGCCACAATGAAGTGACAGGCCCTATTTATGAGATGAGCTCTAGCTCATTTTTTCATTGCCTCATTTTTGAGAGCCTCTTTTATCTTTGCCACGTCCGGGCCGGTTCCGTCTCCCTCATAAAAGGAGAGATCCTCGTCGATTCCGACTAACCGGAAGCATTGACCTCCGGGAGCCTGGAAATAAAGGTGAGGGTCCGGTACCTCAAGCCTCCTCACCAGACCAGAGTCGAGGATTTTTCGGCCCATTTCTCCCACATTGTCAGATTTGATTTCCAGCCAGACCGACCTTGCCGTCCGTAAGAACTCGCTCTGATCAGGGACGTCTCCATAGAGAAACACGATATAGAAGTTATCTCCCAAGCGAACGAAGTCCCTTTCCGGATCCGCTTTCGTGATCCTGCCACCGAGAACATCACAATAAAATTTACGAATGCTGTCTCGATCTCGCTGCGGAACTAGAACCGACGAGTGATTTCCAAAAATTACTTTTGCCATGATTGCTTCTCCTTAATCTAAGCTGTTATGTTGGATTCCTATCGGGATTTATTTTCCTGATCAGGTAGACCTTTATTTTCAGTCAGCAGTTTTATCAGTCTTTCTCCCACATAAAAATTCCAGCCCTTTTTGCCATCGGTTGTCTCCATTCGTCGTTTCAGATCGCCAAGCGCCTTCAGGCGCAGTTGCTCAAACTTTTATTTCTTCACAGAAGGATGAGCGTCCTCCCAGCGGAATGTCTTGCGTGAGCCATTTCCAAATTGCTCCCGAAAAAGTCCCAAAAAGTAGTTCCAACCTTTTTCATGCCCCCTTGCCAGCTCATGATCCGGAAGGTCGGAATGTATGAGGGTCATGAGCGTCTCTTCCCCCTGTTTCTTAAAGGTCAGAGTAACGATCGACTCTTGTCCTAAGGTATTTGGTGACATCCAGGTATGCTGAATTCGACCCGGCCGCTTGAAGTCAGTGAATCGGCCGTAATGCGACGTCCCCTTGAGGGCCCAGTAAAAGAGCCCGTCTACTTTCGGATCCAAAATAAACTTTTCGGCTGCATTCCAGGGATTTCCAGGAATTTTTGGATTCAGCCACGCATCGAACACCTCAGCCGGAGGAGCAGGGATTGTCCGCTCAAACCTAAATTCAAGGGCCTTCTTAGAGTTCTTCATCATTTCTTCTTCTCCTTCTTCTTTTTGTTTATAAAATACTGCTCAAACTGGTCGAGCCGTTGGTTCCAGAACCGCTCGTACTCATGCACCCATGCTGCTACTTGGTAGAGTGGTTCACCCCGAAGAGAAATGAGGACCTCGCGCCCCTGTTTCCTGCGTTCAATGAGCCCTGCTCTTTCAAGAAGCTTCAAATGTTTCGTCACCGCGTTTAATGCAGTGTCGAACGATTTTGCCACGTCGAGGAATCGAGCCGGTCCGTTTGCGAGTTGTCTGATAATCGCTCTCCGAGTTGGGTGAGAAATGGCGGTCAGGACATCAGTCAATTGATCCATGCCAATATTACACCATAAGGTGTAATATTATGCAAGTCTTTTTTTCAATGCGATGTTAACGCTGCGGGAGGCTTGTTACGGGGAGCGGTTCAATACGGACCAGGTATCGAAGTGAGACTCGCACAGCGAGAGTGGCCCGAATGTCCGACCAGGTCAAATGCAGAATTCGAGACTGTCAGACCCTATACAGGTGAGGCCAATAAATGAAACATGCAGACTCTTTAATACCATCAGAAAGGTGATATACAGGGGAAAGATTCGAGGCTATTTGTTTCAGGAGGAAGGATTTCTCGTCTAGAGCTACCGTTTGAGAAAAACCATCAACACTTCCCTTCCCTTGAAGTCTCCATCTTTTCACCTTATATCGGCAAGAAAAGCCGACCCGAAAGATCCTCTCCCATAGCATTAGGCGAGCGGGGCGGGAGGCAAGGGCGGACCGGGTGGTGCGATCGGTGTGTTGATGACCATCACTGTCTTGGTCCAGGCATCCAAGAGGGTTGCGATTGCATCGGCCTGCTGCGCCGCCGTCTTCTGATCGGCCACCCCCGATGTAAAGAGCGCGATGAAGGAGACAGAAAGGATACCGGGAGGGGCAAGCGAGACGATCCCGGCTATCGTCGGTGGCGTATCGTCGGTGGCGCCGGCGGAGGAGGGGTGGCGAAGGCGACCGGCGGGGTCAGCCAAAAGGCAACGAAGGCCAAGTCCATCGCGGCGGCGAGCCCCGCGACCGCCGCCGGAGGCGGGGCCGCTTTCGCGGCGGTGAAGCCGGCGGCCAAAGCGCCGGCGAGCGTCGCTTGGGCCGTCGTGAGAGAGGAGGCCAGTGGATTCGTCGCTCCCGCTTGCGCTCCCTCCGCATATTTTTTTTAGGCCTCAGCCCACTTCTTCCCCGCTTCGGTTGGGTTGGGAGGAAAAACCATCTGGCCCGGAGAGGCGGGGTCGTTCCCTTCAAAAATATCTTTGAGGCTGTTTAACAGGAGGCTCTTGTCGAGCGGCATCGTTACTCCGCCTTGAGAACCTGTGTAATCGATTTTGGATTGGAGGTGGAGGGAATCACCGGGGGACCGGTCGGCCCCACGCCGCTCGGATGAGTATGGGTGTCGAAGACCATTTGGACGAAGGTCTTCGTCGCCAGCTCTTCCGGCATCTGCGTCGATCCCTGAATGATCACCGAATCGGCTTGAATGGTGATCTTCGGGCCGCTTCGATCAATGATAATCTCGGTCCCCTCCTTTGTTCGGATTGTGATCGATTCGCTTCCGGAGGAGTCGTTGATGATGATGACATTCCCCGACGGCGTCTTGATCACCTGCTGCTGCGGATAGGATTGAAGCGCCTCTTGCGGAAGCTCGCTCTGTCCCCCCGGCTTCCCCCAACTGCCGCCGGTCCAGACCGGATGATCCAAATCCCCCTCGATAAACTCGACCCAGACCAGATCGCCGACCTGCGGCATAAAAAAGAAACCGATCCCCGCGCCGGCATAAGGAACGGCGGGCCAGGCCCAACCGCTGACCGCATCAGCCAGAAGGCTCGGCACCGCCACCTTGAGCCGACCCAACTGCTCCGGATCGTTGTTGTCCTGAACAAACCCGCGATATTTTCCCCAGTACTTCCCCTCGGCCCGCTCGATGTACCGGGCCATTTTTTCATCCATCTTATTTAAACCTCAAGTGACGTGAGGCGTTAGGCGTAAAGCGTGAGGGTAGGTCAAAAGATTTAAAGCTCTTTCCCCCTTACGCCTCACGTTCTCTTCTTTGTCGCCTCACGGCCTCTTACGCCTCATGTGTTTTAGCTTTCACGGAATCGGCAGTCCGATCCGCAATCGCTCCATCCGCAAATCGGACTTTCGGATATAGACGATTTCGACCTGGAGGGTGTCCTCTTCATTCTGAACGCCGACCCGGTCGACCTGAATTTCATCTCCCAAAAATCGTTGCAAGGCCCGGTTGACCATGAACTCGGTCGTCGCGGCCAGAATATCGTCGTTCGGATCGAAGACCAGATCGCGAAGCCGCGTTCCATACTCTGGAAGATTCACCCGCTCGCCGGGCGAGGTGAGGAGCAGTTGAAGGATTTTCCCGCGGAGCAGCGGGTCGCCCCCCTGCGCATAGACACCGCCGGTGCCGTCGATCTGGAACGGAAATCCAAGGCCGCTTGGAACGGAAGGGGGGCCGCCCCCTCCCGGCGGGGTCTCCACCGGCGACTGGACCGGCTGGATCGAAAGCGCAAGGGTCTTTGAGGGAAGGCTGAAACTTCCCCCTCGCCGGGCGATCACGGTGAAATATTGATCTCCCCCTTCCTCGAATCCGGCGATCAGCGCTGAAGTCGTCTTGATGCCTCCGGCCCGAAGCGTTCGAAAGGGATCGAGCGAATCGGGGCTGGAGAAAAGATCGAAGGCGATTTTCTTTGCCGTGATGTCGTCGGCGTAAGTCCACTCCAAAAAAACGGTCCCATCCCCCTGATCTTCTCCGGTCAGATCGGCAGGCGACGTCATCGCAGCCCCGCCGGGAGAGAGGCCGAGGCTCGCGAACGTCCCGACACAGAAGAAGCACGGCTCGAAACCTTCGGCGATTGCCTGGTCGATCGTATCCGGAATGAACGATTTCTGATGAAGAATCTCGCCGATCTGGCACTGCGCCTTCTGATTCGTAAGATCATGGAACTCGTTGCTCTTTCGATTGCCGAGATAACGGGGCGGCATCTACTTTTTCTCTCCCCGTTTTGTCCCGATCAGATTTTGGACGGCATAGGCGCGAAACGCCCGAAGCCATTCGATGTCGGGGGTCTCTGCATTCTTCAACACCCGCTCGAGCGCCGCCGGACTCTCCGCCGCCAATGTCTGCGGCGGGCGCTTCAACGCGTCGAGCGTTTTTCGGTTGGAGAGGAGCCGCTCGATCTTCGTCCGGTCGGTCTGCGACGGCTCTGCTTCATACGTGATCGAGACCCGCCCCTGCCGTACCGCCAGCCCCTTCACCCCGGGGACCTTTTCTCGGACCGCATTCAAGACATCGCTTAGCGGCACCCCGTCCGGGTTTTCTCGGCTCTGCACCGCGACCGGCAGCTCGATATCGGCCATTTCGACATGGAGCGGCGCCCCCGTTACCTTCTTAATCGGCGTCACCCCCTCAATCAACTGCCGGCTGATCGGGTGATCGAGAAAAGGCCGAAGCGGCTCCAGATCTTTTTTTGTATAGATGTATCTGCCTGGCATTCAATCCTCCTCTCAGTAGGGACAGACCGACATCTCTGCCCTCCGGCTTGACACACACACCGGTGCCCCTACAGCAAATCAGAAACTCTTCTTCAACTCCACCACCGTCAGCCGCATGTTCACCAGCTCGACGCTGAAACCCTCCTGGTCGACTTGCGCGAAGAGTTGCACCGAGGTCGGCACGAAGCTGTTCGGAATGAAGGAAAATCCGGTGTCGCTGTTGACGAAGAGCATCTGGATCGGAATCTCGACCCCGGTCGGCTTCCGCTTCAGCGGGATCTTCGTCGAACTGTCCTGAATCTTCCCTTTGTCCGGCTCGGTCGCCGGGTCGGTCATGTCGTCATTGTAGAAGGCAGCCCGAACCTCCAGGTGCGAATCGTTCGGCACCGCCCCGGTCAGAAACATCTCCCCCGCCCAGAAGACCAGAAACTTGCTCCCCTTCGACGCGGGAGGAAGCGTGATCCCCCCCAGAAAATGGTCGGTGTTCTTGCCGGTGAAGGCGGAGAGATCGGTCAGCGGCTTGTCGACAGTGGCGGCGTTTCCGGCCCGCTGCCGTTTGTCCAAGATGTTGAGGATTTTGTCCGGGTCGGGGGTGCTGCCATCGCGGGTAAAGAGGGCGAGCGGCGCATAGGCATGCCGGACGCCATGCGCAAGAACGAAGCTCAACGGCTCGATCCGCGTCTCCGGATTAATCCCCGACGGCTCATCCCCGGCGAGGAAGCGGGTCTTGAAGATCCAGTAATCTCCCGGACGCATCTGCTTTCCGCCGAACCGGACCGCCACCCCGTCGTTGAGCGGGATCGCCGCGGAGATCGTCGCGTCGGCCGGATCGGCCATGATCGGAACTTTGAAGGCGTTCCATCGCGCGATCCGCGGCCGATCATCCATCGAGAAACTGGTGAAGTCGGGAACCTTTGACGCCGCCGGCAGCATCGAAAGCTGCCCCCCAATCGGATCATTCAATGTGATCACATTGCCAAAGATCGATTGGATCTGATGCATCTCGCTTCCGAATTCTTTCGAGATCAAGATCAGGTCGGCCGGATGAAAAGCCGACGCATCTTCCACGACCACTGTCTTCGATCCCGCCGGGATCGGCGCGATCACCCGTCCGATGGTGGAAGCGTTGTCTTCCGACCAACGGAAGGTCGCCGTCCCGATGTCGCCGACCGTGTCGATCTCCACCCGATAAAGTCGATTCGCCTCTCCGGTATAGACCCCTTCGGTCGCCAGGGTCCCTTTTCCGATCCCATCTCCGTCCGGAAGCCCACCCCCTTGATTGACCCGGACGCGGTATTTGACCTGAAGACGAGTGGTGCTGTCGGGTCCGCCCAAGGCGATCTCCCGTATCTCGGGATCTTCGACATAGGTCACCGGCTCCTCCCAAACGTCGAGGTAGACGATATCTTTCCGGACCTGTCCAGGGGGCGGCGGAGCGAGCGACGGATCGTTCGGGTCGGCCTGCTCGGAGTAGAGGGTGTCTCTCACGAGGACGCAGGGAAGCCCCTCGACATACATCCGGCCGGCGTTCTCAATGCTCGGATGGGTGAACTCAAATTGCGTGTTGAGCAATTCTAAAAAATTGGCAAGGCCGTCATCGCCACCGCCACTGCCGCCTCCCCCGCCACTACCTCCTTGGCTGGCTTGGCCCAACATCCCGAAAAGGGAGAAGATCCCCAGAAACTCGGAAAACTCGGAGCCGCGGATGATAAAGTTGTTCACCCCGATCACCTCTTGGAGATTTTCGCCGGCGATCCGCAGGTCGTCGAAGTCCCAAACCAGCGGATTGGTCGGATCTTGGTAGACCTCGAAGCCGTATTTTCGGATCCGCGTCAGATCGGCGGGGGTGCCGGTCGGCAGCTCGAACTTGACCAGCGCCGCAATCAGATCGGCCGGGTTAAACGGGGGCAATGGCGGAGGCGGCGGGGGAGGATCGAGCACCTTCAGTGTGAAGGCCTTCGTCGCCTGCACGCCGTTATTATCGACCGCCTTGACGGTGAAGTTGGAGGTCGCCGCGGCGGTCGGGGTGCCGGTGATCGTCGCGCTTTTTGAATTGTCCCCGGTGCCGGCCGCCGCCAGCGTCAGCCCCGCTGGCAAGGTTCCGGCCGAGACCGACCAGGTGATCGGGGTCGCCCCGCCGAAGCTGAAGATCGACGCATTGTACGATTGATTCCGGCCGGCGTCGGGAAGATCATCGGTCGTGATGTGAAAGCGAACATCGAGCGGGGATGCAAATCCCGCCACCCAGACATCTTTGGCCGCCCCGCTGTTCTGTGTCAGCCAGGCGGTCCGATTGCCGTCGTCATCCTCCAGAAAAAATTTGATCACCCCCGCCGACTGCTGGTTGAGCCGATAACGAAACGTCACCACCTCGTCCGACGAGAGATCTTGCAGGTTCGTGAGTGTTTTCGTGATGGTGACCGTACCGGGATGTCCCGAGAGCCGCAAGAAGCCCTTCCCTTCGTAGGGGCCGTCTTTTCCGATCCGCAGCTTTCCCTGCGGCGAGGAGAGGGTAAAGCCGTCGAGCGACTCCATATCGTCGAATTTCTTTCCCGGAAAGTTCAGAAAAAAGAGCAGAGGGCCGAAGATGATCCCGAAGATCGTCCGGATCGCCTCCGCCATGGCGGCGCTGCAGATCGCGCCGGCGCACTGCGACGGATCGAGGCTGCCGCCGCCGGGCGGGGTCGCCTGCTGGACCAGCGTCTCGATGGGAACAGGGAAGACCGGGTCGATCGCAAACCCGCGATTCGGGCTTCCGTCGCCGATCGCCTCGCGGCTGATCCTCCGGAGGAAGGAGACGAAGATGTCCTGGTTCTCGTTCCAGTCGGCGTCGAGAATCACCCGCCCCTGCTGGAGGTAGACCCCCAGGTAGTTCTTCAGCTCATTAAAGCTGTCGCGTGAGATGGCTTGGGTCATGCGTTCTCCGTTTTTATTGCGGATTGCGGATTTCGGCTTGCGGAGTTAAAAGAAGGACTCTTTTGCCCTTCAACCCAAAATCCGCAATGTCATTCCAGCACCTTCGGATCGATATATGGGACGCGCGTATCGATTGGGATCGGGATGATCCCCGCCGGCAGCAGCCTCGGCGAGCGCTGCAGAAAGCTGTCGAGCAGCTGCGCCTCTCCCGCGGTCTCCTCGTCGCTATAATCGACGGCGATCAGATCGCTCGGCG